>JGI24025J20009_10001362_pt1 | contig 18442 bp, 18 predicted proteins | sample Cruoilmetagenom3_FD_20009 | JGI IMG/M metagenome (IMG submission 20009) | reverse complement strand
CCTACGGGCATCCGAATATCACTGCCGACCACCGGACGACACTCATGATCACGCGCGAGTCCAGGCTAACGCCCCAAGGCGACTGCGTCGTCGCCGTCTCAGCCGAGAAGGGGCTGGGGGACCTCGACCTGCAGTTGAGGGAACTTATACGAAGCCGGGACGCCAGGATACGGTTGGTCCTCGAAGCCGGTGGCTCAATTTTCGGGGTCTCAGGCAGGGGCGATCCGAGGCTGAAGCTGAGCAATCCCCTTGATATGGTCACCCGGAAGAGCGATTACGTCTGTGACAGGACCCTGATGATCGGCGCGGACAAGGCCGCGTGTGACGTGGGACCGTCACTAGTGCGGTTGCTCAGGAACGGAGATCAGGTCGTCAATATCACCCTGGTGGTGGAGACGGGCTGAGCCTGATCTGCTCCATTGAATGGCGCTGGTCTTTTTCCTTCTGTGTCACAAATTCACAAATAATTTGAAGAATCGGAGATTAAGGGTGATTATGTGACACCTGGAGGTCACACGCCCTAGTAACTTTTAAATATGGATGGGGTTCCCTTTAGTTTGGAGAACTTTATGACCGAGGATAAGGGCCTTCTAAGGGCACCGGGGAGGATCACGCAGGATCAGTACAGGTTCCTGGAGGAGCAGGTCGCGCAGGGGCGCTTCGGCTCAGTGAGCGAGGCGGTCCGCGCCGCCGTGGNCAGGTTCAAGGAGGGGACTTCCTCTCCCAAGGGGACTTTCCTCGTCGGCGAGGCGCTGGTCGGCGAGGGGGACGAGGTCGCACACATCGACCTCCTAATCGGCGACAAGTCGGGGCCCGTGGGCACGGCCTTCACCCACTCCCTGAGCAGCCTGTCGGCGGGACACACGCCGCTCCTTGCAGTGATCAGGCCTAACCTCCCTCCAAAGCCGTTCACCGTCATCGTCCCCAAGGTGACGATCAAGGACATGGAGGACGCGGGGAAGATCTTCGGTCCGGCGCAGTCGGCGGTGGCCAAGGCGGTCGCCGACTCGGTGGAGGATGGCATCATCCCCAGGGAGGCCGTCGATGACTGGGTCGTAATCGCCAGCGTCTTCATCCACCCAAAGGCGGAGGACGAGCGTCGCATCTATCAATACAACTACAGCGCCACGAAGCTGGCGCTGAGCCGAGCCCTACAGGGATATCCGACGCTGGAGAAGATCATGTACGACAAGGACCGGGCCCGCCACCCCCTCATGGGCTTCAGGGCCCCGAGGCTGTGGAGGCCGCCCTACCTCCAGATCGCCCTCGACGCGCCCAAGATCGAGGCCGTCAAGCGGGTAGTCGCCGCCGTACCTAAGAACGACAGCATAATCCTCGAGGCGGGGACGCCACTCATCAAGCGGTACGGCGTCGGCGTCATCCGTGAGCTGAGGGAGGCATCGAGGGACAGGTTCATCATCGCCGACCTGAAGACGATGGACGTCGGGAAGGTCGAGGTGGACATCGCTTTCAACGAGACGGCAGACGCGGTCTGCGCCGCGGGCGCCGCCTCCACCGCCACCCTCGACGACTTCGTCTACGAGGCACGGCGGCTCGGCATCTACTCCTTCGTCGATCTCATGGAGGTCGAGGACCCCGTGGGGAAGCTGAGGAAGCTGAAGCGACCGCCCGACGGCGTCATCCTCCACCGCGCCATCGACGTTGAGAGGAGGGGCGGGGAGCCGAGGTGGGGCTATATAGGCGAGATCCGTGAGGCATTCAAGGAGAGGAGGCTGCTCATCTCGGTGGCGGGCGGCATCCGTCCAGCCACGGCCAGAATCGCCCTGGAAGCGGGAGCGGACATCCTCATCGTCGGCCGCTACATCACCCAATCCAGGGACGTGGAGCGCGCCGTCAGGGAGTTCCTCCCGTGCCTGAAGGGGGATATCGACCTCTTCAGGGTCCACGTCGAGTAGCTCCCGCTGGATAACGCAGATAAGGGGGCGAACCCCCTACCCCCTTGAGTTCAGGGCTTGAGAACCAAGGCGACCGCGGCCCTCTTCATTCTCATAATCATAGCAGGATCCATCCCCATCGCCCTGGGCGAGAGGGGGTCTAGGTACCTCTACGTCTCAACCTACACCCTTGAGAGCCGGGGGGAAGACGGATATCATCTAACGGAGGACGACGCGACCATCCCCCTGTTCGTCAACAACAGCGGGCAGACCGTGAGGCTTTGGAACACCACCCACTCCGTAGCCCGAGAGTTCGTTGATGACGATGGTAACAGGCTGGCGGTCCTCGATCTGCCTCAGGACGTACCTCCACACGCCAACTTCACCTTCTCCGTGACATATCAGATCGAGACCGTGGACCAGCCGGGTCCCGAGATCGACNTCACGGATGCGGGGCCGACCTCGGCGATACCGCCGGAGATTGTGGAGGAGTTCTGCNNCNAGACCGAGACATTCACAACGGGGGACGAGGCGATCCAAGCGCTGGCCCGGAGGCTGGCTGCCAACGAGACCACCGTTCTCGGGGCGGTCTCCGGTCTCCTAGACTGGCTCGTCGCGAACGTCTCCTACAGCAGCTTCGAGGTCCCCAGATACCCGAACGAGACCCTCGCGGAGGGGCGGGGCGACTGCGACGACCAGGCGATCCTGCTCGTCACCATGTGCCGTGCCCTCGGCATCCCCGCCCTCCTCCAGGTGGGGGTGGTCTTCAGCGAGGGCATCGAGGGCGAGAGGTCCTCATGGGGCGGTCACCTCCGCATCGAGCAGAGGGGGGTGGGGTGGCACGGGTGGGCCCTGGTCTACATCCCGCCCTGGGGCTGGCTCCCCATCGACATGACCCTCCAGGAGTCGCGGGAACCGCTGTCGATGATCATGGAGGCGCCCGAGTACAGGGGCTACATAGTCACATGCCTCAACATCTCCAAGCAGGAGTACATCGGCGACAGCCTGCGGTCCCGTGAGCTGCTGATGTCCAGCGACCTCTACATCACCGCTTCGGATGCGATGATCAAGAGGAGCCAGGGCCGAGTGTGGACGATGCGATACGCCGTCTTCGCCCTCTCCATGGGCGCCGTCGCGGTGATCGTCATCGTCTTCCTGAGCAGGCGCAGGTCGGAGATATGATTTAAGGGCACCCATCGAGACTGGACCATGGGAGTCGTGGCTGATGCACATCCCTGAGGTGATAAAGGGGAGGAGGAGCATCAGGTCCTTCTCCGACCGGGACCTATCCGATGCGGAGGTAGAGGTGCTGGTGGAGGCAGCCTGCCTTGCGCCGAGCGCAGGAAACCGCCAGCCTTGGGAGTTCATCGTGGTCCGGGAGGGCGAGAACAAGCACAGGCTCGCGGAGGCGGCCTACGGCCAGACCTTCATCGTCGAGGCGCCCGTCGTATTCGTCGTCTGCGCCGACCCAGGTCGGTCTGCATCCAGGTACGGCAGACGGGGAGCCGAGCTCTACTGCCTCCAGGACACCGCTGCTGCAGTCCAGAACCTCCTACTGACCGCGGTTGCCAACGGCATGGGGGCTTGCTGGGTCGGGGCCTTCGACGAGGGTGAGGTGGCGGATGCCCTGGGGTTACCCGAGGGGTTGAGGCCCATAGCCATCGTCCCCGTGGGGTACCCCGCGGAACGTCCTCCGCCGAGGTCGAGGAGGAGCCCCTCAGAGGTCATACACAGGGAGAGGTTCTAGGGCGCGCTGGTTCAATGTGGTTGGTCCCGCCCCCCGGAGTTGAACCGGGAACCCTCCGGTGTCTGCTCAATGGCTGGATGCCAACGCCCAAAGGGCGGAAGCTACAGCCGGATGCTCTTCCATTGAGCTAGGGCGGGTCATGAGCCCGGACTCGGGCCAAGAATGGATCGATCAACGCGGATATAAACTTAATCGGTCTCCCTTGGAGTTTCATGTCTCAGTGATCCATAATGGTCATTAACATAGACATCTAGCCCCAGGCTGGTTGACCGTATGTCGCTGTGTGTTAGAGATGTCATGGTTCGGGATGTCGTCACCGTCGACTCGGATTACTCCGTGAGGTACGCGGCGAGGATGATGGACTACTTCGGCATCAGTTGCCTCGTGGCCATGTCGAAGGAGAAGATCGTCGGCATACTGACGCAGGGGGACATCATGACGAGGATTGTCGCCGAGGGGTGTGACCCGGAGAAGGTGATGGTGAGTGGGGTCATGTCCAAGCCCGTCATGGTCGTCAGCCCCACGATGCCCCTCGAGGACGCCGTCAAGGTCATGTTCAAACGGCGGATCAAGAAGCTCATAGTGGTGAGCAAGGAGAAAGCCAGCTCCAGGCTAGTTGGGTTACTCAACCTCACAGATATTGCGCGACTCCAGCCACAGATGATAGAGACCATAAAGGAGCTGCTCCCTATGGGCACACAGGCCGCCGAGGAGACGGTCGACTTCTACNTCCGCTGACCCTCGGCATCAGCTNGGGATGCTCTCCCCGTTCCCTGNTATGNGGATGGCGNTGNNNGGTCAAATGNCGATCATCTATCTCGGCTACGGCTCCAGCCCGCCGAAGGCATTCTTAATGCTCTCCGAATAGGGCGGCCTGAGAATCCCCGCCTCGGTGATGAAGCCGGTGACGTATTTGGCTGGGGTGATATCGAACGCCGGGTTCCTCGCCGGCGTCCCCCTCGCGGCTATGAGGACCCTGGAGGGGATGCCGTCCTCATCGACGCCCCACATCCCCAGCACCTCCTCGGCGGCGCGCTCCTCGATCTCGATTCCCTCGCCTGTAGCGCACCCCAGGTCGAAGGTCATCCTCGGTGCCGCGACGAAGAAGGGGACCCCGTTCTCGTGGGCTAGGACCGCCTTCTCGTAGGTCCCGATCTTGTTGGCGACATCGCCGTTGGCGGAGATTCTGTCCGCGCCGACTATGACCGCGTCCACCTCGCCGCGCCTCATGAAGTACCCGGCTGCGTTGTCCACGATCACCGCGTAGGGAATCCCCTCCTGCTGGAGCTCCCATGCCGTCAGCCTCGCCCCCTGGCAGCGCGGTCGCGTCTCATCGACGAAGACGAAGACGCGCTTCCCCTCCCTATGGGCGAACCGTATCGGGCTGAGGGCCGTCCCGTAGTCGATGAAGGCGAGGGCGCCGGCGTTGCAGTGGGTCAGCACCCTGAAGCCGTCGCCGATGAGCGCGGCGCCGTGCTCACCGATCCTCCTCGATGCCGTGAGGTCCTCGTCTGCGATGGCGTCCGCCTCCGCGACCACCCTGCCGACACGGTCGTGCACGGGGCCGGAGTCGGCGGCACTCAGGCATCGGTCGATGGCGTGGAACAGGTTTACGGCTGTCGGCCGCGTCCGCCTCAGCCGTTCCGCTACCGCATCCATGTAGGCCTCGAACTTCTGCGGTGGGAGGTCCTCAGCCTCAAAGGCAGCCTGGGCCATGCCGTATGCTCCGGTGACGCCTATGGCGCCCGCCCCCCTCAGCACCATGTTCCTGATGGCGTCGGCTGTCTCCGTGTGGTGGTCCGTGGTTGTGATCTCGAACCTGTGGGGGAGCTGCCTCTGGTCGATCATCCGAACGGTCCGCCCCTCCCTCCACAGGGTTCGTACCTCCCGGGTCTCTCCTCTGATCTTGACTCGCATTGGGTTGCACACCTTTCGGGGTCTGTGATCATCTACCCGTTCATTACAGGGTTATAAATATCCTAGACCCCTGACCTCATCTCCGTCTCCTACTTGAGGACCTTCCCCGTCTTCCTGTACCAGAGGTAGAGGTCCATCTCTCCCAGGGGCATCCCCAGCCCGTCAGCCACCCTCCCCAGGACGCGCTCGTACTCCAGGTATCGCCGCTTCGTCAGCCCCCTCCCATCGTGGGGTACGAGGCCGTGCTCCCTCATGTTGGCGAGGATGTGGCGGTCTAGGATGGCGACATCGAGGTAGCCGACGTTGCGGAGGAAGTGGCTCGCCTCCTTCCAGCCTATGCCTCTCACGCTCTCCATCAGCCACTTCCGTGCCTCCCCGGAGGTCCCGAACCCCTGTACGGCCCCCTTCAGCGTGGGGGCGAGCCTCCTGGCGGCCACGATGTACTCTGCCCGCCTGTCGGCGAACCTGTGCCCCCGCTCCCTCAGGATCGCCGCCACCTCCTCCGCGCTCTCGTCGAGGATGGCGCCGCGGTCGTGGAGAGCGTCCACGCAGAGCTGTCCCCTCTCCGCGCTGGAGTAGGCGGTGAGGATGCAGTAGACGAGCTCCTCGAACCAGGCGCGGGAGCCGGCCCTGTTCACCTCCATGAACTCCGCCACACGATCCTCCACCAGCCCGCGGACACAGGGGTCGCCCTCCAGCCGCCTCACGGCCTCCGCAAGCCCCTCGACACCGCTCAGATTGTCTTCCTCCATCTCCGGTCCTATAACGGGTGGAAAAATTTAAGGCATTGGACGGTGCGGGGTTATTCTCACTCCACGTTAGGATTTGTTCAAAAGGGAGGAGGGGCATATGGTTGCTGGGGTGCGAGGGTTGATGCCTTCCGTTGACGGTCTCCACTTCNACTTCGAGAACATGCCCGTGAGGCTCGTTGCGACCAGGAAGATACCGAGGATCGAGACCTCCGGNATCCTGATGGAGGAGACCGAGGCGGGCAGGGAGCTGACCGTGAAGCTCTGGATGGCGTGGGAGCTCGTCGAGGCGGGCCTCGCCAGGTTCGCCGACGATGGCCTGAGCAACGAGGAGTGGACCCAGGTCCACTACCGGGAGCGCTTCCAGCCCCTCGGCAGCCCCTCCCCCCTCCCGGACGGGTTCTACTCCAGGGCGTACCTCACCTTCTCCCGCCTGAAGAGGGAGGCCAGGGGCGACGAGGCCCGCCTCAACAGCCTCAGCAGGATGGGGGGCAGGTTCAGGGACATCCTTGAGAGCCGAATAGGGAGGGTCGTCAGGCTCGCCTCTGCCGAAGCCCCAGCCTCACCGCGGTCCCTCCAGCCCGAGGAGGCCTCGCTCTACGAGAAGCTGCACCCGATGATCTCGTCGTGGCGAAGGGAGACGAGGAGGCTGGGGGAGTAGATGTCGAGGCTCGCCTCAGCCGAGGAGGTCTTTACCCGGTTCATAGAGGAGTTCAGGGACGACCGGGGCGAGGTAAAGTACGAGCGAGCCATATCGGAGCTGGCGGTGAGTGGACAGAAGTCCCTCATCGTCGACTTCCAGGACCTATACGCCTTCGATCCCGAGCTCGCCCGGAGCGTGCTGGCGAGCCCAGACGATCACCTCCCCCGGTTTGCCGCCGCCGTCCTCTCCAAGCTGAGGATGCGGGACAGAGAGTACGCCGATCAGATCCGGGAGGTCCACGTCAGACTCAGGGGCCTCCCCGCCGAGACGCCGCTGCGCAGGATCGGCGCCGAGCACATCGGCAGGCTCGTGATGGTGAGCGGGATCATCGTCCGGGCATCGGCGGTGATGCCCTACCTGATGAAGGCCGCGTTCCGCTGCACCTCCTGCGGGGAGATGACCTACTTGGAGCAGACGAGCCAGTACATGAGGATGCCGACGGAGTGCCCCTCCTGTAACAGGCGGCGGGGCTTCGAGCTCGTCCCAAAGGAGTCCGTCTTCATCGACTCCCAGAGGATCACGATCCAGGAGAGGCCAGAGGAGCTCCCCGCCGGGCAGCTGCCCCGGTCGCTTAACATCGAACTCAGGGATGACCTCGTGGACGTGGCGAGGCCCGGGGACCGGGTCAGCGTGACGGGATCCATCGGCCTGCTTCAGAGGCGGGGGAGGGGCGGCGTCCTCCGGACCTTCGACCTCGTCCTTGAGGCGAACAACGTCGACGTGAGCGGCCGCGAGATGGAGATGCTTGAGATCACCCCCGAGGACGAGGCCCGGATCAGGGAGCTGGCCTCCGACCCCTGGGTCCACCGGCGGGTCCTCCAGTCGATAGCCCCCTCCATCTACGGGAACGAGGCGATCAAGGAGGCGATCATGTACCTCCTCTTCAGTGGGGTCACCAAGGAGCTTCCCGATGTCCGCATCAGGGGCGACATCAACGTCCTCCTCGTCGGTGACCCCGGCACGGGTAAGAGCCAGATGCTCCAGTACGCGGCTAGGGTCGCGCCGCGCGGCCTCTACACGGCGGGGAGGGGCTCCACCGCGGCGGGCCTGACGGCAGCCGTCGTGAAGGAGGGGGGGACGGGCAGCTTCATACTGGAGGCGGGCGCCCTCGTCCTCGCTGACAAGGGGATATGCTGCATAGACGAGATGGACAAGATGCGGGAGGAGGACCGGAACGCCATCCACCCCGCGATGGAGCAGCAGGTGGTGAGCATCGCCAAGGGCGGCATCGTCGCCACGCTGAACGCGCGGGCCTCGATCCTGGCGGCGGCCAACCCGACCCTGGGCCGCTACAACCCATACCAGACCATAGCGCAGAACATCAGCCTCCCCGTCACCATCCTAAGCCGCTTCGACCTCATCTTCGTCCTTCGGGACCAGCCCGAGGCGGAGAGGGACGCGCGGATGGCGGAGCATATCCTCGGCCTCCACAGGGCCGCCGGGACGCCGATCACTCCGCCCGTGGACCTGGCGCTGCTGAGGAAGTACATCAGCTACGCGAAGCGGGTGAGGCCGGTGATGGTGCCTGAGGTCATCGAGCGCTTCAAGGACTTCTACGTCAAGATGCGGTCCGCGTCGGTGGAGGGGGGAGAGGCATCAGCCGTCAGCATCACCGCAAGGCAGCTGGAGTCCCTAGTGAGGCTGGCGGAAGCCCGGGCCCGCGTCCACCTCAGGGAGGAGGTCACCGTTGAGGACGCGGAGGCGGTCATCGCCCTGATGCAGCGGAGCCTTGAGCAGGTCGGCATAGACGTGACCACGGGCGAGGTCGATATCGACCTGATCATGACGGGGAAGCCCCGCAGCCTCCAGGTCCAGCTGCAGAGGGTGCTCGGCGTCATCGCCGAGAGGGAGCGGATATCAGGGTCAGTCAAGGACGACGACCTATTTGACGCCCTCCTCAAGGACCACCAGATAAGCAGGGCGGAGGCGGCGAAGCTCATCGGCGTGCTGATGAGGGACGGCACCATCTACTCCCCGAGGCCGGGCTACTACAAGCGGACCTCATAAAAAGGTGTCTCCCCCACCTCTCCCTGCCTGAGATCCGACGGCTTCCGCTAGCAAGAGGATAAAAAAGGGAAANGGCCGGTTTCAGCGNCACCTTTTGCCTACAAGCTGCTCGGTTTGGCGATGATCTCCCGGACCACGAGGTCGAAGAGCCTGCTCGTGTTCGCCGGCTTTACCACGACGGCGGTGTCCGCGCCCCTGCCCGACCCGGCGATAGCGATCACGTCCTTATTCATCGGAATGAGCCCCGCGTCGGACGCCATGGCCGCGATCTCCACGCAGACCTTCATCCCCTGTCCGAAGAGCCTCAGCGTCTGAGCGACGACAGCGGCGGGGCCAACGGTGTCGAATTTCCTCCGGAGGGCTCGGCTCACGCCAGCGAACGCGTTACCCGTCGTGAGGATCTTACCCCCACCGCTTCTGATCTTCTCCGCCTCCTCCTCTCCAAGCTCCTGCTTCCCGGGCTCCTTGAAGCCCGTGGAGTGGGTGACCACGACGATGTTGTAGCCCTTGAGTCCCTGCACGGCCTTGACGCCGGTTACGCCGCGGGTTGAGGCTACGACGATGTCCCTGACGCCGAGCTCCTCCGCGCGCCTCCTCGCCGCCTCCAGCGTCCTATCCGTGTTCCCCTCGCCCGGCTCCGTGAAGTAGAGGATCTGCTTATCGACTTCCATATGCACTCATCAGCCAATAATCGGTTGCACTGTAGATTAATATTCCGAGGCGCTCAATAGATAGAAGAGCGGGCGCGTTTGAGGGTCACTGATCTCGACATCCCAGAGCAGGTCAAGGAGGTCGTCATCAGGCGCGGCTTCACCGAGCTCTACCCGCCGCAGGCGGACGCCATAGAGACCGGCGTCCTGGAGGGGAAGAATCTCGTCCTAGCCAGCCCAACGGCAAGCGGCAAGACCCTCATCGCCGAGCTCTGCGCCCTGAAGCACGTCGTCGAGAGGGGCGGCAAGGTCCTCTACATGGCACCTCTCCGCGCCCTGGCATGGGAGAAGTACGAGACCTTTCAGGAGTACGCCGACATCGAGAAGCGGGACGGGCGGAAGATCAGGGTTGGGATCAGCACCGGAGACCTCGACAGCTCGACCCCCTGGCTCGAACGGTACGACATCGTCATAACGACGAACGAGAAGTGCGACTCCCTGCTCCGTCACAGGTCCCCTTGGATGAACGGGGTCTCCCTCGTCATCGCGGACGAGATCCACCTCATCGGGGGCGACCGTGGGCCAACCCTTGAGGTCGCCCTCGCCCGGCTCAGGCAGATGAAGCCGGACCTGCAGGTCCTCGCCCTCAGCGCGACCATCCGAAACGCGGACGAGGTGGCGGAGTGGCTGAGGGCGGAGAGCGTCACGACCGAGTGGAGGCCCGTGGATCTGCGGGAGGGCGTCGAGTTCAACGACAACATCATCTTNAGGGACGGGAGCGTCAAGCGCCTGAAGCCCCTCCACCAGAAGGATGCGCTCAACATCGCGCTGAACTCGGTCCTCGACGGCGGCCAATGCCTCATATTCGTCGAGAGCCGGAGGCGCTCCATGAGCCTCGCCCGGGAGGCGGCCTCAGCCCTGGCCGGGATCCTCTCGAAGAGGGCGTTGAGCGAACTCCAGGAGGTCTCCGCCGACATCCTCGTCTACGGGGAGAGGACGAGCCTCTCCGACGACCTGGCCTCCTCAGTCTCCCGGGGCGCAGCCTTCCACCACGCCGGCCTGAGGACGGAGCACCGTCACATCGTCGAGAACGCCTTCAAGGCTGGGAAGATCAAGGTCATCGTGGCAACCCCGACGCTGGCGGCGGGCGTCAACCTGCCGGCGCGGACCGTCGTCATCGGCAGCTACCGCCGGTTCGTCCCCGGCTATGGGATGTACCCTATCTCGGTGCTGGAGTACAAGCAGATGAGCGGGAGGGCGGGCCGCCCCCAGTACGACGAGTTCGGCGAGGCGGTCCTCATCGCCTCCTCCTCTGACGAGCAGGACGCGCTGATGGAGAACTACGTCCTCGCGAAGCCCGAGAGGCTCTACAGCAGGCTCGCGCAGGAGGCCGCCATCCGGGGCCACACCCTCGCCGCCGTCGCCTCTGACTACGCCCACTCCGAGGGGGGGCTCCTAGACTTCTTCGGCGGGACCTTCTACGGCTACCACTATCCGCCGGGCAACATCAAGCTGATCCTCGCCGCCATCCTCAGCTACCTCGGACGCGAGGACATGATCCAGCACGAGGGGGAGTACGTCTACGCCACGGAGTTCGGCCGACGTGTCTCCGAACTCTACATCGATCCGCTGACAGCCGTCGTCCTCAGGGACGGCCTGAGGCGCGCTGCCCCCGAGGTGACCGAATTCACATGGCTCCAGCTCGTCTGCCACACGCCGGACATGCGTCCCATCCTCAGGCCGAGGAGGCGGGACGCGGGGACCGTCGAGGCGTTCGTCGGTGAGCATCGGGACGAGTTCGCCTGCCGCGTCCCCGACGACGGCGACCCCATCGACTACGAGCAGTTCCTGGGGGAGGTGAAGACGGCGATGGTCCTCAACGCATGGATCGACGAGATGTCGGAGAGCGACCTTCTTGAGCGGTTCTACGTCCAGCCCGGCGACAGGTACAGCGCCGTCCACAACGCCGAATGGCTCCTGTACGCGGCCCACGAGCTCGCAGGGGTCCTCGGCCTCCCCGACCCCCGGAGGCAGCTGAGCCGGATAAGGGACAGGGTGAAGTACGGCGTCACGAAGCGCCTCCTGCCCCTGGTAAGGCTCCGGGGCATTGGCAGGGTCCGTGCCCGCGTCCTCTACAACTCCGGCTTCACCACCGTGGCCGCCCTGAAGCGGGCGCCGGTGGGCAGGCTCGTCGAGATTCCGCTGATAGGGCCGAGGCTCGCCAAGGTCATCAAGGAGCAGGTCGGCGGCGTCGTGGACGAGGCGGAGTGGAAGCGGCTGGAGGCGAAGGAAGCCGAGCAGAGGGCGCTGACCGACTTCATCGAGGAGGAGCCGCCGGAATAGGTTTACACGCAGTATTGTTTTGAAATATATGTCCAATTTTCTAGAAATATTTTCATTAAGAGACTTTTCCTAGCGAATTATTAGCCGCGCGCGACGAGTGTCTAAGCCTTCACGACGATAGAAGCGAACGTGTATAGAGAGGCCGGGTGATCAGTGGGTTTATCATCAACCCTCGAAGGGGAATAATTTCTCAACTTGATGGTGGAAAGGGGTGGTAACACAGCCGGCCTCTGTGTATTTTGCCAGCACAAAGTGAAATATTCCCTCCAAGCTTACTCTCGTATTTGAGAGAGCATATTAATACCTTTTATGGATGCGTAACATCATTTCACGCACAGGTCCTCCTCTTCTTCTCATGGAAGATTTCTGGTCCTCCACGCTTCAACATAGGTCGTTGAGACCTTCTCATCACTCCGGTTAAACCACTCCACCAGATTAGGAACATTAATATGTAGTTCAATCTAGATTTGATTGCCATGTCCCAGGAGCAGGAGAACCCGGGTTACATCCTCCGCATCAGCAAGGATAGCTGGCTCAAACAGGTCTACGAGCTGAAGAAGTACTACTCGGGTATCATGAGGTACTGGAAGCGGGGTACCGTTATCCTGCTGGCGATGAAGGCGGAGGAGGGCGACTCCTTCATCGGCTACGGCGTCGTTAACAAGGTCGAGATGCTGTGGGAGCTGCCCCCCGAGGAGGAGGCGTACGCCAAGGAGCACGGCTGGAGGTGCGTCCTCACCTTCAAGCCCCTCGTCAGGTTCGAGAGGCCCTACCCCATCAAGGAGTCGATCCTGGCGGACGACCCTCGGAAGGGGAGCTTCCTACACGGCGCCCGCCTCACAGAGGACCAGGTCGACGCCATCCTCGAGGCTGCCGAGGACTACCAGGGTTAAAGCGGCCTACGGGACCGTTAATGCGAGATCGNTAACCCCAAATTAGATGCGGGCGAGGTTCTGGTCGTATGGGCTTCATAGCGGCGCTGTTCAGCAAAACCGGTGCGGATGTCTCAGNCCAGCTCCTCCGGATGCTCAGGAGCGCCTCCCCAAACAGAGGAGACGGTTTCGGCGTCGCAATCCCAAACGGCGTCAGGACCTACCCGAGCCTGCCGGACAACCTCGCCTTAGGTTCTGGGTTGATGCTTGGGCACAAGCTCGCCAAGATCGTGCCCAACGACCAGCCTCAACCCGTCAGCCAACACGGCTACGCCATGATCTTCGAGGGGAGACTATGGAATAGGTCGACGCCCTCCGACCTCTCAGCGGCGGCGGATATTATCGGAGCCGATCCCTCCAAAGGCATCCGCAGGCTCATCGAGGAGGATGGCTCGTACGCCGTCACCATCACCGAGGCGGGGCGGATTCTATGCGGTAGGGACCCAGTCGGTGTCGTCCCCCTGTACATCGGCGAGTCCTCAACCCTCGCTGGCGCGTCCTCCAACAGGAAGATGCTATGGAGCGCGGGCATCGAGGCCGAGCCCCTCCCTCCCGGCTGCGTGGCGGAGATCACGAAGGGCGGCATAGCCATCCACGGCGTCAGGGCGCTCCGGCAGCCCGAGACCAAGACCGTATCGATGAAAGAGGCGGTGGGTGAGCTGGACACGCTGCTCACTGAGGCCGTGGGGGCCCGGACCCGCGGCGTCTTCAGCGCGGCCCTGGGCTTCTCGGGTGGGATAGACAGCGCACTTCTCGCCCACTATCTGGATCGATGTGGGGTCCAAGTCAACCTCGTATGCGTGGGTCTGGAGGGCTCGGAGTTCGAGGCGGCTGAGGAGGCTGCGGAGAGCCTGGACCTTCCCATACAGCTTGAATCCTTCTCGCCCAGGGAGGCCGAGGCAGACCTCGACGCGGTCCTCCGCAGCGTCGAGGAGCCAAACCCTATGAAGGTCAGCGTGGCCCTGCCGCTCTACTGGGCGGTCAAAGGCGCCGCGGGATGCGGCAGCCGCATCTTCTACTCGGGGAACGGAAGCGACGAGCTCTTCGGTGGCTACCTCAAATACGTCAGGGAGTATGTCGCGTCCGGTGAAGCCATGAGGGACATCCTGTTCAGGGATGTCGCGGCGGCCCACAGGGTCAACTACGAGCGGGACTACAAGGTCTGCGCCGACGCGGGCGTCGAGCTTAGATTCCCATTTGCCGACCGGGGACTGATCGACTTCGGCCTCGCCCTCCCCGTCGAGCTGAAGCTCCCCGTCGACGCGGGGTCGCCGAGGAAGCTGATCCTCAGGGCACTAGCCCGCCGAATCGGTCTACCCGATCAGGTCACCTCCAGGCCCAAGCGAGCCATCCAGTACTCGACGGGCGTGAGCAGGGCGCTGGAGAGGCTGGCACGGAGGGAGGGAAAGACGCTGTCCCGATACCTCACAGAGAGGTTCCAACGCGTCAGGAACGGACTCCTGAGCGAGGTGTAATGGGGGGTGAGAGGGCCGAATGGATGTCGTCCGCTGACATCAAGGCTGACCCTCGGTCTCCTAGCATACAGTTATCCTGCCCATGGCGAGGTCCATGCAGAAGTCGGAGAGGTGGTCAAACTCTCCCGAGATGGTCTCCTCGATCTCCGATGCGACCTCCCCGAGCCTGACCCCTTCCTCAAGGATCACCTCGGCTGAGACGACCTTCGGCTCGTCGATGGACTGTCCGATGTTGCTGAGGAGCCAGATGTACGTCTCCTTGATCCCGTTGACGCGCTCCTGGACCCGGTCCGCGATCCTGTAGCTGATGGTGTTGTATATCTTGCCGACGTGGCTGATGGGGTTCTTCCCGGCCGCCGCCTCGCTGGAGACGGGCCTGTTCAGCGGGATGACGCCGATGACGTTGTTTCCCCTCCCCACCTGACCCGAGTCACCCCCCTCCGCCGAGGTACCGAGGACGGTGAGGTAGAGGCCGTCCTTGCCGCGGCCAGGGGCGTCGAGGACGTTGAGGCCAACGTTCACCGCCTCGAACCCGTAGTTGGCGTTGATGAACTCGTTGATGGCCGCCGCGATCTCAGCCTTCTTCCTGAAGTAGTCCGCCTCGCTGGAGATGAAGCGATCGACGAAAGCCATGGCGACGGTGAGCTCCAGTCTCCTCTCCCTCCTCAGCCCCATGATCTTTATATCCTCACCCGACTCGGGGAACTCCTTCTTGAACCCTGGTGAGTTCAGGTGCCTCTCAAGGCTCAGTATCAGCCGCTCCGTCTCTGTCATGGGCGCGTAGCCGACGGCCGCGGATGTGTCGTTTGCGCCGAGGAATTTACCCTTCCGCTTGAAGATGTCCTGCAGCGCCGCTGCCCCCGGCTTGATCTCGCTCTGATACCTGATGTGGATGTCGGGGTCGATGAATCGCATATTCCGCCTCAACCACTCCTTCGTGCTGCGGATGGCGATCTCATTGACGGGGACTCTCTCGTCGCCGACATCGAAGGTGGCCCTGTCGCCGTAGACGAGGAGCATGGGGTTGATGACCTCCCCCCCGCCGAACCTCACCCGGGTCTCGCCGGCGGCGAGCAATCCCTTGTCGAGGTTGTGGTGGAGGATCACGCCAAACCGCCTGAGGTACTCCTTCGACAGCTCGATGGAGACCTCGTTCATGACGGCATCGCAGATGGAGTCGGGGTGGCCGAGCCCCTTCCGCTCGCAGATCTCAAGCGGCTGCTCCTTCAATGCCACCTGTTTTAGCTCGTTTACGACGATGTTCCTCAAAGCGCTTCACCTATTGTGCATGTTATGCGTCCGGATGGGAGAGTATCACCCTCTTCGCCTTTAAAACCATTCTCTACCCTTTTACAAGGTTAAAACGGATAAGTTTGAACGCGATATCTCCTCGGGAATCCCCTACTGTTGATAGGAGATCGCCGCACGGAGGAGGGCCTTTATGGCCTCTTTGATCCTCTCGTTATTAACTCGTATCTGTCCGCGATTCCCCTCAACGATGGTCACGTTCAGCCCCCCCAAGTGCTCTGAGGTATGTGAACGATGGATGTCGTCCTCTACAATATGCCTGTCAACCTGTGAAGCAGAAGGCCCGGAAACACACGAAACGAAGAGAGTAGAAAAGAACAAAGCCCAAACCCGATCAATTAGTCTACAAAGCATTTCTCAGCATAAAAAACTGTAAAAATTTTGCGCCAAACCTGATAGACAATTGACTTTCAACCGAATTGGGCCAGAAAAAAGGAGAGGAGAACATTACGGAGATTCGAGCTGGACCAAGCATCCTTCTCTAGGCTGCAGTACACGCGAGCCAAAATATACATAATGAAAAAAGGGTTGAGGCCCCACCGTCAGCGTCTTGCTACGAGGAACAGTGCGACGGCGATGACCACTATGGCCACGATGGGCCATAGGAACGGAGTTGGCTTCGCTTCGACGGTCGCGCTCACCTGGGTGCTGTTGGTGGTCCCGTCGCCCTCCTCGACGAGGCCGTTTATCTTGAGGCTCATATTGAAGGCCCCGAGCTCGTCGCCCACGTTGGATACGGACACACGTCGATGGCTACCGACTCGTCAACCTCAACTGGGGAGAGGTGGGAGACCGCTAACTTGGCTCGGCGCGCCGCTTCCCCGATCAGTATAGGGCTACTGCGCGACCTCCACCCGTGTCATACGCGCTCAGACAAGGGTTCCTTCGGCATCCACACCCGTGTTGCTGCCCACATTCCATCCGTCCNCAATCCAATAGCAGAGCACCAGCGCGTCCTCCTCCAGGGTCGATAGGAACCGCTCCANGCCGCCGACGAAACCCCTCGTACCCAACCCTACTCCTCGGCGTCCTCCACTCCCCTCCCTGTGATGGCGAACCTGATCTTCACCTCNGGGAGGCANGGNGAGTCGATGACCCTCGCCAGCCTGGTGTTCGCCCTTCCCCTCCTCAGGTAGACCCTGTGGGTGCAGGCGTGCGCCATCACGTTCCCGCCCGTCGGCTTGTTCGGGTCGCCGTAGGTGACGGCGGGCGTCGCCAGCACCTGATTGGTGACGACGACGGCGATGTTGAACGCCTCTGCGAGGCGGATGAGCTGGTGGAGGCAGGCGCCGAGCTTCTGCTGCCTCTCGGATAGGGTACCCCTGCCGATGTACTCGCCCCTGAAGTGGCCGATCATGCTGTCCACGATGACGAGCTTCACGTTGTTCTCCTGGCAGAGCCTGGGGAGGCCGTTGATGAGGATGATCTGGTGGTCGCTGTTGTAGGCAGAGGCGACGAAGATGTTCTCCAGCGTCTTCCCGCTGTCGTAGCCCCTTGCCTCCGCGATCTGGGTCAGCCGCTCCGGGAGGAAGGTGTTCTCGGTGTCTATGACGGCGACCCTGCCGCCTAGCCCGCCCTCCGCTACGGGCTGCTGCGCCGTGACGCTCAGGGTGTAGCAGATCTGGGTCTTCCCCGAGCCGTACTCGCCGATGAACTCCGTGATGGCGCCGGTCTCCACCCCGCCGCCAAGTATCGAGTCGAGCTGACCGGAGCCAGTCTTGCACCTCATCACGCCCTTCCGCCTCTCCTGCATCTCCAACGCGGTGATGTATCCGGGATCCACCTCCTTCCTGGCGAGGCTGCTGACCTTGAATGCCGTGTCGGCGCCCATCCCGGTCCGCTCAGCAAGCTCCCTCGCCGGGGTGACCGCAACGCCCTCGATGGTGGTGTAGCCTGCCCTCTTCAGCTTCGCGATGGTCGTGCTCGACACGCCCTTCAGCATGCCCGGCTCAAGAAGCTCCGCCATATCGGCCTCCAAGTCGTGCTAGCAACCCCGAGATTTAAGGGAACCGCAGCTTGCGAAAGGGGGGAGGGGGGTGAAAGTGGATGGAGGCGATGCGCGCGGGTCAATTCAATAATTATTGAGAGTTATTGGGAGAGCCACCCCCATCATCTTGAGGAAGGAGGAAGGGGTTTGGTTCTCCCAAGATATTGTTCAAGAACCTGGATTTCACTCCGATCCATTCCATCCTCTGGACAGGGCTGCACCGGTACGGCTCAGGAAGGCCCATCGAGTACCAGCTGGAGTGGGATCAGAGGGTTTTGATGCTCTGCCAGCTGGAGCAGATCCCGTACGTCAAGGACCCGATGAAGCGCCTCAAAAGAAACCAATACCTCAGGAACGTGTGTGGCTACAATGACAAGGCACCCACCGAGCCCCACTTCAGCCAGATGAAGAGGCGCATCGGAGCTGAGTGCTTTCGTATAATGGAGACCTGGCTACGCCGAGAGACCCTTAGGCTCAGGGATCGCCGACTCCTCACCGCCGTAGGGCTCATGCATGCAGCCTGCCTCGACGGCGCGCGCATGTCCTGGGATATCCACATTGATTTAAGGCATTCCCTTAAAAGGGCCCAAAATATTATCTATTGAAAGCTTTGGAAACAGCGAGTGTAGTCTGGATTGCGGCCCCCGTCATCGCGGTCGGTCTACTTGGGATCTATTTCGCGCACCTCTACAACAGGCTGTTCAGGTACAGGAACGCGGCCGAAGCCAA
>JGI24025J20009_10001361_pt1 | contig 18444 bp, 17 predicted proteins | sample Cruoilmetagenom3_FD_20009 | JGI IMG/M metagenome (IMG submission 20009) | reverse complement strand
GATGAGGGTATCGATCTGCATATCTATCATCACGTTTGTTCCACGATAGAGGCCAAAGGCTACTGTGGTAAAGATGAAGAGAAAATCAACTCCCTCATAGTCGGTCATCGTCCTAAGGGTTTGAGAGAATATCTCGGGATTCCATCCCGAGCCGGACAAATCTATTGGATTTCGTACGCTCGTTCCTGGGTCTACCTCTTCGGGAATGATCTCCCTCAGTTTTTTTCTCACTTCATCCGGAAGCGAAGGTACGAACAATCCTTCACTCTCACAGTTGTCTGTGGCCAAGACACCGAAACCTCCACCAGTACCAATGATCCCTCCCCGTCTGCCCTGTGGCGGTTTAAGATACTGAAACGGTAGAACCATATCAACCAACTCTTCAAGGTCTTGAACCTGTATGATACCCAACTGATCAAAGAGGGAGCCCCAGATAGCATTATCGCCAGCCAATGCTCCTGTGTGGGAGACCACCGCTTTGCTTCCTGCATCGCCCAATCCTCCCTTAAGTACAATTATAGGTTTAGTTCTTGCTGCCTCTTTCAACGCACTAACGAGGCGTTTTCCATCTTTTGTTCCTTCAATATAGATTATTATGATCTCTGTTTGTGGATCATGGGCAAGATATTCCATGAAATCACATTCATTCAAATCTGAGGCGTTTCCAAAGCTGATGACCTTGCTGAAACGGATGCCTCGTACCGCTCCAAGTTGAACAAGCTCGATAGAATTTCCGCCACTCTGAGAGAGAAAAGCCACATTTCCGCCCTCTTTGGGGAAGGAACTATCGAAGGATATCCCGGAGCTGGGGCAGTATATCCCCATGCAGTTTGGCCCTATAATCCTCACCCCTCCCTCGCGAGCGATATCTGTAATCTCCCTCTCAAGATTAATTCCTTCTTCCTCTCCTGTCTCACTGAAACCTGAGGTGAAGAGGTGGATGGATTTCACTCCCTTTACTGCACATTCTCTCATAAGTTGGGGGGTAAGACTTGCTCTGATACCACAGATAACATGATCTACAGGTCCAGGAACGTCCAAAATACTGGCATAAGCCTTTAAGCCTGATATTTCGCTGACCTTGGGGTTGATAGGATATATCTCTCCCTGATATCCAAATTCTCTCAGGGGCTCTAAGAAAGCTATTCTGGTGTAATTCAAGGGATTTTCGGAGACACCCACCACCGCTATCGACCTGGGATTGAAGATATATTCAAGATCTGGCATTATTTTTTTACCTCCTATTGTCTCGTGGCATTAGAGAGGTTATACTTAACCACTTCGCTGATGGCTTTGGCGGCACGGGCAATGGTAGGATAGATGGGAAACCCCGCCTGAATGCATCTCTCCTGCTCCGTCACGATCGACTTCCATCTCCATTCCTCGGGAGAATCGGCAGATCGCATCACCACGGCCATCGGCTTTTTACTTTCCTTACCGATCTGGATAAACATGGCTACTATCCCTTGAAACATTCCCTGCCACTCTATGCTTTCCAACACTCTCTCTACGGCAGTATCACAGATCAAGAGGTCAAACTCGGGGTGCTTGGCGATCAATTCCATCGCATAAAGAAGTGCCTCTAACATTATGCCTGCACCCTCTGCCGTAACGGAAAGGTCTATGGGATTCTTTATTAGATTTCCTTCATGGGGAAAAAGTCTTTTAAGTTCAGCTACAATATCAGATGGAAGAGGAGGAACCGTTAAACCATTGTTTTCACACTCATCTGCCATAGCTACACTTCCACCCCCTCCAGCGCCCGCAACCCCCACTCTTCTACCCTTGAGAGGAGACAAAAATGAAAGGGTTACCAATATATCCACCATCTCTTCCACCGTGTCGGCCTGTATCACACCGGCCTGTCTGCAAAGTGCATCCCATATCGCTCTGCTTCCGGCAAGACTGGCGGTGTGAGAGGAGACCGCCCTTGAACCGGCATCCGTCCTCCCACCCTTGAGAATGACGGTAGGTTTCATCCGAGCGGCTTCTTGGAGCACATGCGGAAAGTGCTTTGTATCCCTCACCCCCTCAATATAGACAGAGATTATCTTCGTCTCCGGATCGTGGGCAAGATAGCGTATAAAGTCGACCTCATTCAGGTCGGAAGCATTCCCATAGCTGATAACCTTACTGAAACGAAGACCACGAACTCCCCCACGATAAACTACCTCGAAGGTATGTCCCGCACTCTGGGAGAGGAAGGCAACAAAGCCGCCCTCTTTGGGAAAATTAGCAGAGAAGGAGATGCCTTCTTTGGGATGGTATATCCCCATACAATTTGGTCCAATCAATCTAATTTTATTTTTTTGGGCGGCGTGAGCGATCTCTTCCTCCAATCGTATGCTCTCTTCTTCACCGGTCTCAGCTAATCTACCGGTGTATAGTTGAATCGCTTTAACTCTCTTTGTAGAACATTCTTCAATAAGTTTGGGAAGTCCAGATGCCGGGATGGTAGAGATGACATAATCTACCGAGCCTGCGATATCTCCTATTTTAGGGTAGGACTTTAGCCCTAATATTTCACTTGCTTTGGGGTTAACAGGATAGATCTTTCCTTCAAAGCCAAATTCGCGCAAGATCTCAACATATCTATAGCCCTGTTTCTCGGGGTTTCTAGATGCCCCCACCACCGCTATTGACCTGGGATTGAAGATATATTCAAGATCTTGCATTATTTTTATCATCCGAATGGCATGAAGATTAGGTCTACATTATAAAATTGACTACTTTTGGAGTTGTATCACAATATTTCCTCGCTCCCATTTATCCGCTTTTTCGTATATTCCACCAACCCCTCTCTCATAATCTCTCGAAGAAATGGTGGCATGAGCTTTATGGCATAAACCCTATCTTTTGTTATATCCCTCAATACGCCGTCACTCATCTTCACCTCTATGCGATCTCCCTCATCTATCTCGTCCACGTGATCACATTCTACAGGAGGTAATCCCAAGTTCACCGCATTTCTAAAGAATATCCGTGCAAAAGATTTTGCGACCACACAACTTATTCCGGCACCCTTCACTGCAAGAGGAGCATGTTCCCTGCTTGAGCCACACCCAAAGTTCACTCCCGCAACGATGATGTCGCCGTTCTCGACCTTCTCTCTAAATCCGGGTCTTACCCCCTCAAAGAGATGCTCGGCGAGTTCTTTTGGCTCGTTCAATACTAAATATCTCCCTGGAATGATCGCATCCGTATCTATATCATCTCCAAATTTCCATGCCTTTGCCATAATCATCTCCTCTCGAAATTTTCGTACGCATCGATTACATCTTCCCCCTTTACAAAGACCATCCCTTCTTTCTCTGCATACTTCTTTGCATCTTCTTTCGAGAGAGCTCTTCCACTATTTTCATCCAGCATCTCACAGACGACCATCGCCGGATTTATCCCGGCAATCTTTGCCAGGGCAATAGACAATTCAGTCTGCCCCCTTCGATCATGGGTCAAATTATCGGATGCCCTCAGTATTGGGACGTGCCCGGGGCACCTGAAATACTCTCCAAAATCAACCTCTTCTCCTTTCATCACCCGTTTTACCGCTTTTCCTATCTCTCTTATCGTCAAAGACCGATCTATATCAGTTATTCCTGTAAACGTATCTATATGATTTACCCAGAGAGAGAAGGCAGATTTCGAGTCGTATTTTAGGTCACCTTTCCTCTCAGTTAGGTTAGATAACTTAAAAGAGCCATTGTCACCGACATATTCCAAAATATCGGTTATATAGGGAAGACCAAATTTCTTTGCAGCATCGGGATGTATCGAAACACAGATCAAACCCCCACCATCTCTTCTCATCTTTGCCACGTCTTTCGGCGTGGTCAGGATGGCGGGAATGACCAAATCTGTTTCCCCCTCCCTCTCCTCTGAATCGAAGAGAAGGATTGTTCTACCCTTTTTCAGTTCTCTTACCCCATCGTCTATCATAAACTACCTCCACTATATCACCGTCTTTCAAGTTCAATCTTTTTCTCAAATTTTTTGGAGAGACTATCTCCATCAGGTCTTTTGAATAGTGAGTTCTATCCGGGACGATTATTGCCCCCTCTGTACCGTTTATCTTTATCTTATAGCACTTCCCGCCGCCAAACGTTCTTTTTTCAGATCTGAAGGGGTCTATCTTTACGGCGTCGATCTCACTCAACTCTCTTACCCTCAATATACTCTCTTCATCGATCTTCAAATTCAACGTTCCGGGAAAGGGGTCAAATCCAAGTTTATCTATCAACTGTCTTCTATAACCGTCTAAGGAGATGTAATATTGTCCTTCCCCCAATCCCGTGAAGACTTCCCCTAAAAAGACTATCGGGGCTTTCAAGTCCTCAAATATCTTTTTATATTCATAATATTCGTTTCTTAAAATGTTTAGCCCTCCCTCACTTATCTTTATGTATTGCCCATCGCCAACGATCTTTCTCTCTATAAATCCCTTATCCTCCAGATCTTTTAATCTTCTGGCAGCGGTCTGCATGCTCGTCTTTGTCTCCTTGGCAAATACCACAGAAGATATCTTGAGAGTCTGACATCCCCCGAGCAGTGCAAGTCTCTTTAATGCTTCCGTCTCTCCTGTCATATCATCTTTGAGAATCATCCCTATTTTGGTATTTAAGGGTTTCGATCCTTCATCTCACTCGCAAATATATGTGCCTCTCTTACGGGTTCCGGCAGTTTATATCCTCTTATAAAATGTTTCACAACAAAAAAAGCGGAATCTACCGAGATCAGATTTCCTGGTGTGATATATATCGGTTTNGCNACCTTCTTTGATTTGTATGCGTATCCTATCTTCTTTCCATTCNAGTATTATCGGCTCCTTCTCGCCGACCTCTTCCGGAATCTTGCAGGAGCCGGAGAACATATTCTTTACCACGCCTATAGTAGGCTTCTTTAGAAGTACGCCGATATGACTCGCCAATCCGATCCCTCTCGGATGGTTTATCCCCCCACCATCAAATATTATGATATCAGGATCGATCTTCAACTTATCGATCGCCTTCAAAGCATTTTCCCCCTCTCTATAAAATAGCAGTCCTGGAATGTATGGAAAATCGATCTCTCCTATGTGATATTCCTTCCCTACGACCTTCATGCTATCATAATCCATCAAGATTGCCGCAGAGATTATCTTCTCATTTAGAAAGGCGGAATCTACGCCCGCGATGTATTTAACCTCATCAAAATCGTCTCTCAGTACCACCTCTCTGCTAAGGCGTATCTGCTCCTCCACCAGTCTCTTCGTATCTATCCCTATTCCATCACCACCATCTCTATGGTTGTGAATACAGGTCCCCTGACGTCGATCTTCTTTTTTTTGCCCATTATATACCGTTGCACGTGCTCTTTTACACCTATATTTATATCTCCAGGAGTTTTAACTGCTCTAACTCTTATTTTGCATTCTTTTACTCCGCATTCCTCCGCTCCGAAGCTATCAAGTGTTAAAAGATTCTCAATCCTACTCGCTGCAAGTTGGGAGAACGCATCCAAGAAAGTTATACCCGTATCCGTTCCTCCCTCCATCAATTCGGAGAACCTCTCATCTGCAGGAACCGCTAATATATTCCCGTCTTTCACGATGATCTTATTTATATATGCAGGCCCACATAATTTCGTATTCTCCTCGGGCTCGACGATATTTACCTCTATTCTTCTTCCATAAATCTCACCTCGCCATACAAAAAATTTACAGGGGCTCTTCTCCGTCCCGCATCTTGCACATGCGTCTTTGATCGAGTTTGCAAGTTTTAGTCCCTGATCCGTCTTTGGCGTCTCTTTCAGATACAAACCTCTCGATATCTCTCCGTCTGAGAGTTCTTCTCGATAAAATTGTGGATAGACGAGTTCCCTTATATCTTTGCTGTTGTAGATGATGATCGCAAGTCTCTCAACGCCCAATCCTAAATTCATCACGGGATACGGTATGTTGTATTGGGCAAGCGCTGTAGGTGAATATACGCCAAATGTCGCTATCTCTACCCATCCATCGCTATATTTGGTGTTAGAACCGAGCAGGGCTGGATGGTATGCGAAGACCTCCGTTTGTGTGCCGGGAATGTAATATTTACTCCTCTTCTCATCCAACCTGAATCTAAAATCTTCAAAGCCGAACTGCGCGAGTAAGGACTCCGAGATAGCTTTGCCGTCGTCCACTCCCACGTCTTCATCCATAATGACACAAGAGGCCGAATTATAACATTGAAGTCTTGTAGCATCTTCCCTCTGCTCTCGTCTGAAACATTTATCCACGGAAAAGAGCTGCATTGGTAATTCTCTCTTATTTAACATCTCACCAAGCGTTATGAACCACCCAGATGTCATGTGGCTTCTAAGCGTCTTCTTCGTCGCTATCGGTGAAAGCTCCTTGAACTCAGGGAAAACCTCGCCTATGATCTTTGTTCCACAGAGGTCATCGATGGAAAGTCTTTCGGAGAGGACGGAGATCAGATCGTCCCCCTCTATCCTTCCTTTTTTATAGGCGTGAAAGCTTTCCTTCATTGCCTCTNTCTCCTTCTCTTCTAAATTTCTTCCGATGATCTCCTCAATCTTTGTTATCTCCTCTTTAGATATTCCAATGTTAGGTCTCGGAAGCCCCGCGAGATAGAAACATCTATCCAAGACAGCCAAAGATTCGTGGCCAAACTGTCTCTTCACTTCTTCTTCTTCCACAATTACTGGATTGACGACTTCTTCAAACCCCATTCTCAAATAAGCCATTCTAAGATTATTTATAGTCTCAAATATTGGATGCGGCTTTCCATATCTGTATAAAAGACGAGGATACCTCTTATTTATATCTTTTACACCTAATATTTCCTCCCCGCTCAGCCAGGATGCTTCAAAATTCTCGTCTGCCTTCTTTTTATATTCCGCCGGATCGAACTTCATATGACCCTCTCTCGTTTGTACTCATGCATCATATTTTTGATCGCCTCGATCTTTCTTCTCTCCTCCTCTTCACGATTTTTCTCCTTCCACTCATCGATCATGCCGTCAAAATCCGTTCTATCAATGATGCCAAAGTCCTCGACACGTTCGAAGATCAAAGATCTCTGGCTAACTTTAATGACCACCTCTTCTGCTGAAAAGACAGGAATACCCATCTTATAAAACCTCTCTTTTGCCATATGAGACATCTTGGACCCTGCCATCACCGCTCTTATACCAAATCCGATCAAAATATCTGCCGTAAATCTTCCTCCCCCCGTAGCATCCTTCAGATATACTATATCACCGGATTTTATTCCCATTTTATTATTGAATTCCAGTATGGAATCCCTGTTAAAGTTTCCAATCACCTTAACAGGATAAAATCTTCCGGAGGATTCCAATATTTTTATCTTTCTGTACAGATCTATCTGCTCTGAAAGGGACTTAATTTTCTTTTTAAGTTTAAAAATCTCCTTTCCCTGTCTTTTGATCTCTTTCTCTCTTATTATTATCTCCCTTTCTCTTTTTATTCCTCTTCTTTCGCCTTCTTTTAGTCTCTCGATATATTTTTTTAATCCTTTTATCTCCTCGTCCTTCTCCTCTATCGTGCTCTTTAGATAGTTGTTATGTTCTCTGATCTGTTGAATCTGCTCCTTTATCGATTGGAGATCTTTCTCCTTCTCTTTTGTCTCTTCGCTCTTCTCCTCTTTTTCCTCTAAATCCTCTTTTTTTGGAGAGTGAAGATGAATAGCAGATTTCAGCGAAGATCCCTTTAGAACTGCGGCTTTAATATCGTCTGAATCAATCCATATTGGCGTCTCTTTCTCGATCTTCTCGAACTTATTTTTGAATTTTTTATACGCGTCCAACGCCGCAAAGAGGGCGTCTCGCTCGTGAACGTTTGAACAGTCGTATCCTCGTGTGATATCCATCTTGTAATCTGTAGGTGTATCATCAGAAGAATGGATGATCGCATTAAAATCTCTCTTTACTTTTTCAACGGTCGATGGCACCGGATAAACATCCGTAGCAACTATAACAGGTGTTCCTTCATTGGAGATAGATCTTATCATATCCGATAATGAGGAGTTTCTCGAACTGCTTAATCTTAGAACGTTTCCGCCAAGGTCGAGAATTGCGATAGCGGAGGTGGTTCCGGGATCGATTCCTACAATTATATATCTTTGCCCCCGTGAAAATTTTGAGAACTCCATTGCATCCTTCGTGATCGGGGAGATCTTCACCTGCACATCACACCCTCTCTTAGACGAGATGCTCAAATTTTTTATATTATCCTCGACGATGAAACTGCCGCTTCTGTATCCTCCAAAACCCTTTTTAATACTTAGTCCATAGTCAACACCTCTTTTATCTAAATATCCTTTGATTTCTCTTATCTTTAGTTTTACCATCCCGTGAACCTTTCTCTTATATCTATTTTGGCTCCAACCACCTTTTCCAAGACTTCTCGCCCTACTGACTCTTATCTTCGTCCGATCGCTTATATAAGAGACCTCTCTTCCGATCCCCATCTTTGCCAAGCAGGCACAAACCATTGCGGATTCTAACGGGCTTCTTTTATTAAAACTTATATTATATCTCGCGGCAAGTTTACTCAATCCCTCTTTCTCTGTCACCTGAACGAGTTTTGTCTCGTAAGGCAGTTTTTTTAAGAATGCCAATAGTTCCTTTCTATCCTTTAAAAGTTCATATATGTTATCGACGGCCAATATCTCCGGATATCTTTCTTTCACCATTCTAATAAGCTTAAATCTGCTGATCCTCTCGTATCTCTTTATATCCTTACCACCTTCGAAGATCGCCAATGCATATTTCTGTTGAGTCTTAGATCTCGGAGATCCCTTGAATATGTCCACCCCAAAGATCAGATCTCTTCTCAATTTGACTATCTCCTGGTNATCCTNTTAAATGCCCCTTCGAGATCCGTCTTTAACGAATATTTACGTGAGAAATGATTTATAATATTTTTTATATCCNGCTTTAAGATTTCTTCCGATCCCCCAAAGCCCGTCTCCACATATTGTGGCCAATCTATCAGAAATACTTCACCATTAGATACCAAAACGTTATATTTGCTTAAATCTCCGTGAATTATCCCGCGTTCGTAGCTCTTCTCTACCTCATCCAGAATTTTATCGAGGAACCACCCCGGATCTTCGAGATCAGCTCTATTCAATTGGCATCCATCTATCCTTCCCATGACATTCACGTGTCTGTTGCTTGCGATGGGCTTAGGGACGGAGACGTAAGGATAGAGTCTTTTCAACGCCTTCTGCTCCCTGAACGCAGATTTTTTTGATATCTTGACCCATTCTTCCTTGCTCATGCCTGGCCTGTTCTTAAGAACATTTTTGAAAGATATCCCTTCACGATGCACCTTCAATACACCTTCTTCATCTCCATTCCCGATCGATTCAAAGACATCAGACTCCTTTCCGTATCCTATCTGGTCCCCAACTGCCTTTATGGCATTATTCTCATATAGGTATCCCAGAGAAAGCATATCTAAGCCAGAATACTTTAAGTTGTATCTCTCTTCATGGTATTCCACCAGTTTGATCTTGGATAATCTTCCTAAGAAATATGATACATCCTTCAGATCCATCTTTGTAAACGTCGCAATATCCTCTAAATATACCATTCCCCTTTCTATGGCATGTAATATCCTAAAATCTTCTCTTCTCAACGTTTTATAGAGATATGCGAGTCGTTTTATTCCTCTTACTTCTTCCACCCCTTCTAAAATTTGTCGTATTTAACGAACATGAACTATTGTGTTTGGTAGATATAAAATGTTCTCTCTCCTNNANAATGTCGTGTTNTCTTTCTAAAATAGAAANATTTATATACTTTTAGTATTATNAGTTTTACATAAGGTAAAATATTATTTACAAAATGAGGAGGTGAAGAAGGATGGAAAATAAAAAGGAAATAAAAAGAGTACAGGTGATATTCTTGGTGGCATTGTTGGGGAGCATTGGGCTGGGATACGCTCTCGGCTTTCTAATTGGGAGCTATTGGGTAGCTTTCTCGATAATCCTTGTTGGCGCCTTGTCTTCTGCGATCTATATTAAGAGGGTGACAGATAGGTACAAGCTTGGTGATGAGAGATCCGACTACATCGATGGAAGAGCAAGTGCTCTGGCATTTAAGATTAGCTTCGCAACTTCAGGCGTTCTCCTTGCTGTTATTAGTGGAGTTTATGTTGAGCTGGAGGTGCAGATTCCATCATTGGTTGTTCTTGGTCCTATCGTTGCTTTGATGGGCTTCACATACGCCATCTCATCGCACTACTACACCAAAAAATACAGCTGAGATAACGAAATGAAGAACAAACTAAAAGTTTTTCGGGCAATACACGATCTAACGCAGGAGGCTCTGGCAGAAAAAGTCGGCATGACGAGACAGACGATAAACGCGGTGGAAAAGGGAAAGTATAATCCTTCTTTGAATCTTGCATTCAAGCTCGCCGGATTGTTCGGGGTGAAGATCGAAGATCTATTCATATATGGGTGTGATGAGGATGAAAGATAGACGGAGTACATCTCCATCAGAAACTTTATATATATTTCCTATTAAAAATAGTTAAAAAGACCAAAAGAGGGATTATATGGATTGGGGAATGAAAAATCGTCTGGCACAAGTGATCAAATCTGACGGGCATTGTTTATTCATGCCGATAGACCATGGATATTTTCAGGGTCCTACGAGGAAGTTGGAGAAACCCGGTGAAACCGTTGAACCACTTCTTCCTTACTGTGATGCTTTATTTGTTACACGAGGGGTATTACGATCATCGGTCGATCCAGAAAAGAGTAAACCGATCATTTTAAGGGTCTCTGGTGGCACAAGCGTGATTGGAAAAGATCTGGCAAATGAGGGAATAACCACTTCTATAGAGGAGGCCATTCGACTTAATGTCTCCGCTGTAGGGCTATCCATCTTTGTGGGAAGTGATTATGAACGAGAATCGTTATTGAATCTATCAAAGCTCGTTAATGAGGGTGAAGCGTATGGCATTCCGGTGATGGCAGTAACGGCTGTGGGTAAAGAACTGGAGAGAAGAGATGCTCGCTACCTCGCTCTAAGTTGCCGCATCGCCGCCGAACTGGGTGCAAAGATCGTCAAGACGTACTGGTGCAAAGACTTTGAGAAGGTTGTGGATGGCTGTCCCGTTCCGGTGGTTATGGCGGGTGGCCCCAAAACGGAGACAGAACGTGAGGTCTTTGAGTTCGTCCACGACGGTCTCCAGAAAGGTGCGATCGGTGTGAATCTGGGAAGAAACGTCTGGCAGAATGATTATCCTGTAGCGATGATAAGAGCTTTGCGTTTTATCATTCACGAAGATGCCACCCCCAAAGAAGCTAATGCATTATTCAACGAGATTAAAAAAGGCGAAGCATAATATGCGGGTTGCAACGTATTACAATAACCAAGACGTGCGATTGGAAGAGATACCAACGCCGAAGATTGGGCCAGACGAGTTGTTGGTGCGCGTGATCGCCAGCGGTATCTGCGGCAGTGATGTGATGGAGTGGTACCGCCTCAAAAGGGCGCCCTTGGTCTTGGGGCATGAGATCACCGGTGAGATCGTTGAGGTGGGAGAAGATGTGGAGCATTACAAAGAAGGTGATAGGGTCTTTGTCTCTCACCACGTCCCGTGTAATACATGCCATTACTGTCTGAATGACCACCATACGATCTGCGATACCCTGCACAATACAAATTTTGATCCTGGCGGCTTCGCCGAGTACATTCGCGTGCCGAAGATAAACGTAGATCGTGGAGTATTTCTGCTGCCCGACGAGGTCTCTTTTGAGGAGGGGGTCTTCATTGAGCCACTGGCATGCGTCGTTCGCGGGCAGAGAATCGCACACATAAAAGCCGGTCAAAGCGTGCTCGTTATAGGAAGCGGTGTTTCGGGATTGTTACATATACAACTGGCTCGTACGATGGGAGCGGGTCGCGTGGTGGCGACGGATATCATCGATTATAGACTGAGTGCTGCGCGACGGTTTGGTGCCAATCTTGTAATGCACGCCGAAGAGGATGTGCCGACGCGCCTGCGTCAGGTAAACGATGGTCGAGGTGCCGATCTCGTGATTGTGTGTACAGGTGCCACAGGAGCAGTTCTCCAGGCATTACAATCGGTGGATCGTGGGGGCACAATTCTTCTCTTTGCACCGACGGAGCCTGGCGTCACCATTCCAATTCAACCGAACGACCTTTGGAGTAACGGGATAACGATCACCACCACCTATGCAGGCAGCCCAAAAGACATCTCCATAGCGATAGAATTGATCCGCAATCAGAGGATAAATATACGCGAGATGATCACCCACAGGTTGGGTCTGGCGGAGACAGGGCTTGGTTTCCAACTAGTTTCAGGCGCCGATGATTCTCTCAAGGTGATCATAGAACCTCAGAGGTAATAGGTAATCTCCCCAAGAAAAGCCAATCAAAGTACTGGAGCCATCTCTCCACCCACACCTAGACCGCCGTGAATGACAGCTATTTTATAGGGTGCCTTTCCATATTTTCAGTAGAGCGGATAAATGAAGATGATTATTGAGCAAAGGTTAAATTAAAGTTGTTCAAAGCCCCTCTATTGTATGGAATGTATGGAATACATTTGGCCAGAAATGATAAGGAGAATTTTGCCATGAATAACCTGAACTTATTTTTTGAGCCGGATTCTATCGCTTTAATCGGTGCCACAGAGGGAATGAAGTTTGGTTACGTCGCTACAAAATGTCTTTTAGACTCCAAGTTCAAGATATACTTAGTAAATCCCAACGAGAAAGAGATCATGGGTGTTGAAACCTATAAATCTGTTTTAGACATACAGGATGATATAGATCTTGCCGTTATAATGATACCCGCTAGGTTTGTGCTTACGGCGGTAAAAGAATGCGCAGAAAAAGGGATCAAAGCAATAATTATCGAATCTGCAGGTTTCTCTGAAATTGGTGAAGACGGAAGAAGGCTTGAAGAAGAGATAGTGGAGATATCGAGGAAGAATGGTATGAGGATTATAGGACCAAATTGCCTCGGTGTTTTAGATACGCACAGCAGTCTCTCAACGACAGGAATGTCAACAAACTCTTTGAAGAGAGGACAAATTTCAGTTATAACCCAAAGTGGTATGCTTGGGAATATTTTGACGGAGTGGATGCCATCTCAGAATGTGGGATTAAGCAAAGTCATCTCCATCGGCAACAAATGCGATGTCGATGAGGTTGATCTGTTGGAGTATCTCGGCAACGACGATAGGACAAAGGTCATTACAATGTACCTTGAGGGCACTAAAGATGGCAGAAGATTTTTAGATGCTGCAAAAAAGGTCACCAAGAGAAAGCCAGTTTTGATAGTCAAGGGAGGTAGAAGTGTAGAGGGGGCACAAACTACGGCATCTCACACAGGAAGTATGGCTGGAGAAGACAGGGTTTATGAAAGTATGTTCAAGCAGGCGGGTATAATTAGAGTTGACGATTTTGAGGAGCTTTTTAGCTTTGCCAAAACATTTGAATACCAGCCTTTACCAAAATCTAATAGAATTGCTATAATAACAACATCTGGCTCATTGGCAGTACTTGCATGCGATGAATGCGCAGTTCAAGGATTGAAATTACCAAAACTATCAGAAGAAGGTATCAATGATCTAAAAATGGAGGTTCCAGATTGGGTCTCTGTTAAAAACCCCTTAGACTTGGGACCATCCATGAATTATTGGTCACCCATCGAAACCATATTGAAAGATGAAAATGTGGATTCACTCCTTGTTATCATGGTGGCGCCTTTGGAATCTTTTGGTGGGAAAGACGTAATCGATGCAATGTTCTTATCTCTCAGAGAAGTGCTTTCCGATCAGGGGGGCAAGACGGTATTATTTTGCACAATAGGTGATCCAAATTTAACGATCAAGAACGCAAGGGAAAATCTTGAGAGATATAATATTCCAGTTTTTACATCGTCTCCATCTGCTGTCAGAGGGATTGCAGCTCTCTATAGATATAAAAGATATTTGGAGAGATGCAAAGTTGTGGACTCACAAGAATCAAATCACTAATCTTTTTTTGATCTTTGCATACTGGTACATCGCACCCAATGCCTTGGTGGCGGTTTCCATATCCCGGTAAACTGGATATCCATTATTTCCAAGTTCGAGGCAGATTTGATCGACACCTTCCAATCTCGGACCGTATACCCAGAAAGTCATCGGCTTATCTTCAGGATTTTTAATATCATTCAATATTTGGAGATAGAAGTCCGCGGGCAAGAGCCCTCCATAGAGAACACAGAAGATGCAGTCGACATTTTCATCATTCAAGATCGCCTCGATTACTTCTCCATAGGGGAGTTCACCACCCAGAGCAACCAGCGGACCCAAGTCCGAAGGGTTTCCCACGAGTGTGGGGTGAATCTTGGACAATTTTTCATTCGTTTCCGTGTAAAGCTTGGCAAGGGTTAGCCCGGACTCCGTCGCGGTATCTATCGCCATTATTCCTGCCCCTCCCGTTATAGTAATTATTCCCAATCGGTTGCCTCTCGGAAGTGGTTGACACGAGAATGACCTTGGAATTTCCAATAGTTCCTTGAAAGAGTTGACCTGTATTATGCCTGCCTGTTTAAACGCAGATTCATAAATTTTTTGATCTCCTGCCATAGAACCCGTGTGTGACAAAAGCGCCTTTGTGCTCTCTTTGCTTCTTCCGGGTTTTAAGATCAAGATTGGCTTCTCTCGAAGAACCCTTTTTGCCACCTCCAAAAATCGTCTCCCATCTCTTATACCTTCAAGGTGCATCGCGATCACCTTCGTATCAGGATCCTCCGCAAGGTATCCCAAGAGGTCGCTCTCATCGACGTCGCATTTATTGCCGAAATCGCAGATCTTACTGATTCCATATCCCCAATCTTCATAAGGTAGCGCTTGAGGACCAATTATACCCGTCTGCGCGGCAAAAGCGATACCTCCTTTTTTAATCTTATCATAACCTATGAGATAAGTTGCTGTCACCATGCCGGTCGCAGTATTTACGGTACCAACGGTGTTAGGTCCGATAATCCGAATTCCCGCCCGTCTTGCGATCTCGACGACTTCATTCTGTAACTCGGTTCCTTCTCTATCCTTCTCCGCGAAACCATCCGCTCCGATTATTATACCCCTCACACCCTTTTCTGCACAATCTTTTACTATCGAGGGAACTTGCCGAGCGGCTGTGACTATGATTGCCAAATCGACGGTTTCTGGGACGTCTCTAATGGTGGGATAAACCCTTACGCCCTGAACCTCATCGTAAGATGGGTTGATCAGATAGATTTTGCCAGAATATCCAAAATCATGCAGATTTTTCAATACCGCTTGACCGCCGAACCAAATCTGTGATAGGGAACCGATTATTGCCACGCTCTCCGGCTCAAAAAAGGGAGAGAGATCGCCTATAGATTTTAACTTTCTCGCTTCTTTCTCAGTCATTATTTCTTCACCTTGTTTTNCGTTAATTAANTTTAATCCCTCTTAGACATTTTCATATTCATACATCCTATATAATACATTTGCAGCTCTTTCTNGGNTATTATAAGAGACCGTTCTCTCATNCGTAACGATAACTTCATCACCGCNTGTGAACACAGAGATAATCGGTTTATTGTACTTATAATACAATGCAAGAAGAAAAATGAGTTACGAAAATTTTAAATAGAATAAATACAACTAGGAAGAGGAAGTGATGAAATGGAAAACGTGCTTTGGAAGGCGAGAGTTTTTGCGCTATGGATACTAATGACGTTAGCTTTCTTGAGCCTTGGTGTATTAAATGTTCTTGGCTCCACAGAGGCGATGCATCTGGGAACTGGGATGCGGGTTCTTTGGGCAATTTTCTTTTTGGTCCCGATGATCATGGCATTTCTTTCTCTGATATTAAAAGATCCGGCCAATCGGTGGACAAATCTGTTCATGGTCCTTTTGTTTTTTAACGTCTGTAATGTCTGTAATTTACAGGTGCACCTGATTCAACCTCGTAAACCCGATCTGTTATTGATTATCTGTTCGATGATCGTATTTTCAGTGTTGATCATCTGGTATTCGTGGAAATGACGTATAGAAGCATGAAAAGGAACGATCTTTCTTTCTTAGATCAACCGTGGATCCTGCGGTGATGATGACCGTCCTATTACCTTTTGGGAGAGGTAGGTTAGAGAATGCCGCTGTCAAGTCCAATATTTCGCTAGTCGTAGATGCTTGAATTATTCCGGCCTGCTTGAATGCTGCATTGTGAATCTCTCTTGAACCCGCCAACGCACCAACATGTGACCTTGCCGCTCTGCCTCCTGCCCTCGTCTTACCGGCTTTAAAAACGATTACCGGCTTCCTCTTTGTGACCTTTTCAGCGACATCTATAAATTTCCTGCCATCTTTTATACCCTCGATATATGCTCTGTGCTGACGCCTTCAGCGTGGCATCCCAAAAATCTCTGATTTTTGAGGACTCACGAATCTGTTGAAGCCAATTCCTTGAGAAGAGCCTGATAAAAGGATCTGTACTCCAATATTCCCACTTTGAGATATAAAGGAGATGCCACCTTTCTTGGGTATAATTGGGGGCATCAAACCTACCAACTTTGCCTTAGCCCCAAAGATGCCCATACAGTTGGGACCGACGATCCTGATACCAGATCTACTCGCCAATTTGAGTATTTCTCTCTCAGATATCTTCCCTTCCTCACCAGTCTCACCATATCCGGCTGTGATAACCACGGCAAATTTAACACCCTTCTCTCCGCACTCCTCGATCACATGGAGAAGAGCGGATCGTGGGGTGGCAACAATACCGACATCTATCCCACCTGGAATATCCTTTAAGTTGTGAAAGGTGGGGACGCCGGAGATGTTATCCTCTTTCGGATTCACGGGATACAATCTGCCGGTGTACTCCCCATTTATTATGTTTGAGAGAATCATATTTCCCCATTTATTGGGATTTACCGAAGCGCCAATAACGGCGATAGAACTGGGCTCGAAGAGGAGGTCAAGGTCTATCATGGTAAAGACCCCTTTCATGTATCTCTAATCCATATCTGCACATCTTTAAATCACCATCCTTTTTATTTTAATAGCTTTAACACGGTTATGATGGTTATATAAAGATTAGGGTTGCCCAAAAAATAAATCTCTCTATCTCTCCTAAAGGGTGAGATAACAGCTTATCAAGGCACAAAAAACGATGAATATATAACCAATGATATCTTATGCTATGCTTCCCGGAGCATTCTTATGCAACATGAAATCACACAACATGGAAAATTGTTAAATGAAGATGGAAGCCTTGCCCATAGAGGATGGTCCAGACAGCAATTACTTGAATATAATCGAGAAAATATTTCTGCCGGTTGGTATAGAATAAAGGAATGGGATTATTATTGTGCTCTTACATCTGAATATGGGATCGCTCTTACCGTTGCAGACAATGGATACATGGGTCTCATCTCTATTTCATGGTTGGATTTTAATAATCATTTTTATAAAACAGATGACATTATGAAATTGTTTACCAAGGGTAAATTAAACCTACCGAGGAGTTCAGGGTCAGGCAATATTTATCATGAGGACAAAGACATAAGCATTGAAATTGTTAAGAATCAGGACAAAAGAATACTTTCGTTTGATTATCCGAACTTTCACGACAAACGGGGAATAAAAGGTAATCTTACTCTTACTCAAGACCCAGATATGGATACTATGGCAATAGCTACCCCATTTTCCAAGAAAAATCATTTTTATTACAATCAAAAAATAAATTGTATGCCCGCAGAAGGCACTATTACATATTCGAATAATAATTATTCTTTTTTAAATGATACCGCTTTCGGTGTATTGGACTGGGGAAGAGGCGTCTGGCCATATGCCAATATGTGGTATTGGGGATCTGCTTCAGGGAAGATAGATGGTAAACCATTTGGTTTTAATCTAGGGTATGGCTTTGGTGATACCTCATTGGCAACTGAGAATATAGTTTTTTATAACAAAATTGGGTATAAATTGGAACATGTCTATTTTAATATCAATCCCAATAGTTATGAAAGGCCATGGGCATTCACAAGCAATGATGGTCGTTTTGAGATGAATTTTACACCGATATTTGATAGATATTCAAATACTAATATCATTCTATTAAAATCAGTGCAGCATCAGGTCTTTGGACATTACAATGGTAAAGTAATATTAGATGATGGGGATATATTACACGTGAAAAATTTATTGGGGTTTGCGGAAAAAGTTCAAAATAGATGGTAAGATACCCATATAACGTTCGCATGGTGTTCTGAACGATGGACGAAATTTTGAAACTTTAAAGTAACAAAAATATTTAGATGATAAAAACAAATAATAGAGAGTTTTGAATAACTTTAATTTAAGCCTTTCTCACTTTCATTCTTTATTTTTCGATCTTATTCGGCCATTTTTCTGTAGTCTCTTTTAAAAATCAG
>JGI24025J20009_10001357_pt1 | contig 18487 bp, 16 predicted proteins | sample Cruoilmetagenom3_FD_20009 | JGI IMG/M metagenome (IMG submission 20009) | reverse complement strand
TTTAAAACAGCTGCCTTACGCGGATACGGTTGAGAAAATAGAAGCATTACTGCCGTGGAGTATGAACATTGAGCAAGCACCCTGATTAATAGGCGCTTACCAGCTATGAACAACACTCAAGTAAAAAACGACGACCAAAACAAATCAAATTCAAAAGAATCCTTCCGGGGGGAAGCTCCTCAAGAGCAGGGGGTTAAGGGCAAAAAAACCAAGAAAATAAATCCTGAAACGGTAGCGGCTAGGCAGGCTTTGATTGCCATGAGCCAAGAGGCCCAAGACATGATGGAAATGGCAGAGGGTAGCATGGAGTTAGAAGGGTTTGAGGGCTGCGAAAAAGTAAACGATTTTTTGTTGGTGATGTATCAGCAAGCTACCGGTTGCGAAATGTTTAAAACCTTCCATGATTGGAAAAAAGAAGGTTTCAAAGTCAAAAAAGGATCAAAGTCATATCGGGTTTGGGGTTCACCGTTGAAGGCTAAAAAGCAGGGCGAAGAACAGCAGGCAAAGCCAGCACCAGAAACGGAAAGCAAAAGCGATGCTGAAAAAACGTTTAAATTCTGGCCTATGTGTAGCCTGTTTACAGAAAATCAAGTTGAACCCATCGAGGGTGGCGAAGAGCCCCAGGAAGTCGAAAAACAGGAAGATAACGCGGCCCAATCGGTGGAATTTGTTCCAGTTGCTAAGTATCGCCAAGCAATCCGAAGCCTTGAGCGTTTTTATAACTGTGACCGTTGTTCGTGCGTGGGGGAAAAGGAAAATCAGTGGTGGTTGAATGAAGCGCCTGGCCGTGTTGCTCAGCTTGAGGGGATCAGCTGTAAACGTGCAAAGCCTGAAGATCACGAAGAAAAGGCGGAGATTATTAACAAGGTGAAAGCCTATCTGGCAGACAACTCGGAGCCAACACCGCCGAAGCCTGGCAAGAAAAACCAGGAATCAAAGAACGAAGCCGCAAAGGATTCAGCGACAAATTACCGCCTGGATATGGGCAACAATGAGAGTTTAACCCGTGGTTTATTTCCACAGCCTAACGGAGAATTTTCAGTGCTCACCTTTACCGAGTCAAAAACCTTTAAAACCAGGGTTGGGGCTTTGGGATGGTTAGGCGCTCGTGGTCTTGATGCTGCAGGGAGAAAAATTGAGGGGCAGCAGGTCGAGGAGGAGGGTGCGAGCGTTGAGACTTCCTCATTTGTTACCGATGACTACCAAGAGCAGCAGGAAGCCCGCAAGGATCGGATGCTAGAGCGAGCCGATAAAGCCAGTGAAGATTTTCAAGCCACCTATAAACGGGCTAAACAAATGGTCGAAGCTATCCCTTTTGGCCAGCCTATTTTAGTTGGCCATCATAGCGAACAACGAGACCGCAACTACCGCAATAAAATACACAACACCTTCGACAAAGCCTTTGAACTGGACGGCAAAGCCGACCATTACCGCCAGAAAGCGGAAAGGGTTGGCAATGCTGGCATCGCATCGAATGACCCAGAAGCCATCAAAAAGCTTAAAGAAAAGCTGGCAGGGCTTGAACGATCACAAGAGACCATGAAAGCGGTAAATAAAATTATTCGTACTGCCAGACTGACAGACGAAGAAAAAGCGGCGGAGATCGTCGCAGCGGGCCTGCTTTCAGAGGCCCAGGCCGATAAGATTTTAAAGCCTGATCATTGTGGCCGCGTGGGCTTTGCTTCTTACTCTCTCTCGAATAATAACGCGGAAATACGCCGGACAAAGCAACGTATAACCGGGTTAGAGGGTTTGAGAAACAGCGACCCGCTAGAATTTAAAAATGATGATTTTTCGATGGCCATCGATGATGGCCGGGTGTGTATCGAGTTTTCCGGTGGCAAGCCTTCCGACGAAGTGCGGGCGATGTTGCGGGGTACTGCTTTCAAATGGTCTCGCTATCGAGGTGCTTGGGTTCGCAAAGCTACCGCTAACGGAGTGGCAGAAGCAGGCAGGCTGCTGGAGCGTTTAAAAGCGCTTGAGGAGATTTATTAAAGGCATGGCGGCCCCCAGGTGCTGGGGGCTTTTTTGCCGCTCCTGATGAGCGGACGGTAAGGCCGCGACAAGTCGCTCTTTATTCCCTGCAGAAGCGCTCCAGCTGGTCACTAAGCAGGTACTGACGGTAAGAAACATGAGGTTTTCGTAGCCGGAAAAAGTGGAAGGTGAGCGCTAAGAGAAGAAAGAAGCAGCCCCAGTGGTAAGCCCATTAGCTGAATTTGAAGACGGGATGGTTGTGATAAGCATAATAAGTTCCCGTTAAGTTGGGCTCATTAGAAATAGCTTAATGTGCCCCCTAAATACCCCTCCAGCCTAGTTCTAATTCTGTCACAACATTGTCAGATATGACGAAATTGAAACCATCTGTTTAAATAGTTGAACAAATTAATACAAGGCTAGACTTATGTTGCGTGATTACAAATGCCGCAGCTCGTATGAACAACTTTTTGGATATAACGAGAATGACTGAATCAAAACGAATCCTTTTGGCCGTCTCAGGAATGAGCTCTCAAATACTCACTGAAACGCTGTATGTATTGGTGACACAGCCTGAGCCGTTTATTCCCGATCAAATATACCTAATCAGTACAATAGAAGGTGCTGATCGAGCAAAACTTGATTTATTACACTCCGAAACGGGTAAGTTTCACAAGCTGTGTGAAGATTACAGCTTACCGCCAATTTCTTTTAGCACGGATGATATTCTCGTAATAACGGATAAAGACGGGGAAGAAATGGCCGATATTCGCAGTCATAGTGATAATGAGTCTGCTGCTGACTTCATTACCCAGCGTATCCGCAAGATAACAGCCGAGCCAAACACTATATTACACGCATCAATGGCTGGCGGGCGTAAAACCATGGGCTATTATTTAGGTTATGCCTTGTCGCTCTACGGCCGCAAGCAAGATAGCTTGTCTCATGTGCTGGTGCCTGAGGGCTACGATGGCCATCGAGATTTCTTCTACCCCAGTCCCAAAAGCCATGTGATTTATGCGCGTGATAACAAACCACTTGATACGCACAACGTAAAAGTTGAGCTGGCCAATATTCCTTTTATCCGTTTAAGGGATAATTTTTCAGAAACCTTACTTAAAAAGGATGTTGGCTTTTCCGATATAGTCAGTCAAGCGAGTCGCTTGACTGATGCCCCCATGCTAACGATAGACCTTCACTCAAAAACCTTGCATGCCCATAATATTAAGATTGAACTAAAGCCCACCTTATTTGCTTTTTATACTATGTTTGTAAAGAGCGCACTGGATGGCGAGTCAATAACAGTTCCTCATGAGTTAGAACCAAACCAAGACTATGCGCATCGGTTTCTCGATATTTATAAATCCCAGCTTGGTGAAATGCGCGATACGGATAAAACTGAATTCGCACTAAAAAATGGCATGGATGCAAATTTTTTCACGGAAAAAATATCGAGAATAAAAAATGGCTTTGAAGTGGAGCTCGGTAAAACCCTGGCCGCTCACTATAAAATAACTAGAACCGGTAAGCGCGGCAGTGGCACCTACATGATCAATCTTCCATCTGAGCAGATCGACCTCAAGGAATAACGTACATGAATGATTCGTTACTGGAAGCATCCGCACAGGTAGCATTGCTAGCCTACCTGCAACAAATAGGTAAGCTGGCTGAGCGAGCGGGTATTCCTACAAATGAAAGCAGTGCTCAACAGTCTATGCAGCGTTACTCACCTACCCAGCAAGCCATCCCTCAAAAGTATGCTGCGTATACTGCTATTGCACTGGATAAGCTTAAAAGCCAGCTTCCCGAGCTGGGCCTTGGTCAGTACAGCCCCTGCAGTAGTTGGAATGAAGCTGATTCCATTGATTCTTTTGTACACATCGCTGCTTCAGCGCAGCAAACAGAGAGTTTTTTGCCCTGCATATTAACTACAGCAAGTCATCTTGCAGCGGGCAAAAGCTATCGTGATTTTCACAATCCAGTCAGTCAAAACCGGCAATCCAAAGCGATCAGCAAACCTACAAAAATACGGCTATCCACACTCTTTGAACAAATTGATCCGCACAAAAAGGTCAAGCCAGCCCCTTTACAGTACCGTTATCCCTTGTGTTCGTTAAGCCCTTACGCCTTGATGCCAGAAAAAAATGTTTCATTGAACAATAATGAATCCAAAAAACAATATAGCCGCCTTTGGGAAGACTTCAGTCAAGCATTTGAAAGTATTCCGCACTCCCACCGTCAGAGTTTGCCTCTCTGGCTAGACCACTTCGATTCCCTTTGGCTGTGTTACACACAAGCAGTGCCGGTAATCAACGGCGATGAAAAGGTCGAAGATGTCTCTATTTATGACCACAGCAAGATTACTGCAGCCTTAGCTACCGCGTTGTGGCGCAATCATTACGCACAAAGTCAAGACGAGCAGGCTAGCCTGCAGGCCCTGCAAAGTGAAAACGGCTGGAATGAAGAAAAATTTTTACTCATACAGGGTGATTTTTTTGGCATTCAGAACTTTATTTTCAGCAGTGGCGCTGAAACCAACCGCAGAGCGGCAAAACTACTTCGCGGCCGCTCCTTTCAAGTTTCACTGATCGCCGAATGCATCGCCCTTAACGTCCTCGAAGCGCTCCAGTTGCCCAGCACCAGTCAGGTATTAAATGCAGCGGGGAAATTTCTTATTATTGCGCCCAATCTACCGCACATTACTCAGGCGCTGGAGGACTTAAAAAATGATATTAACCAATGGTTTCTTGAAATCAGCTATGGCCAATCGGGTATGGGCCTGTGTTGGCATGCTGCCAGCTGTAATAACTTTGTAAATACGCCAGGCGAAAGCAGTGGTTACGCACAACTGATGTCCAAACTTGCGGCAGAGCAGGAAAGGGCCAAACACCAACATTTTGGTCTGTGTGAAAAAGATACACTATCGCCTGTATTCTCACACTATCTCGACAGCATGGATAACGAATTCGGCGTATGCGAAATCAATGGTTTTTCTCCAGCCCAGCAGAAAGTAAATCAGGAGCCACAAAACGAAGAAAATCAAAAGAAATGTGCACACATCAGTGAACTCGCAGCAGATCAAATAAGCATGGGGGAAGCATTGGTGAGCAAGCAACGCCTGCTTATTACCCGCACACCTCTTCAAGGTTTACGTGCCCTTAAAATTCCCATCTTAGGTTACGCTATTCAGTTTACCGATGAAGAAGATGTCAGCGGTAAATTTGGCGCAGAAGTCAAAAGCGGCAACTTGCGTAGAGTATGGGATTATTCATTGCCTGAACAAAATGCCAAAGCGCCACTATGGAACGGTTACGCCCGCCGATTTATTAATAGCCAAGTCCCGCGTTTTGAGCAAGCAAGCGACTGGGAAAAGGAGCGCTATCAGTTAGCGTCTAATGAAGATGCCACCCTCGAAATTGGAGCCCTGAAAACCTTCAATCATATCGCCTGTGAAGATCGAAGCGAAGCCAGTGATCACTCAGGCTGGCAGGGTATTAATGCCTTAGGCATATTTAAAGGTGATGTCGACGACCTCGGTTTGATCTTTTCCAACGGTTTACCAAACCCTAGTTTTGCCCGCACGAGCGCACTGTCACGCCAAATAAACCAGTTCTTTACAATTTATTTACCCTGGTTATGCCAAAGTGACGACAACTATAAAAATACCTACACACTGTTTGCCGGTGGCGATGATTTTTTTATGCTTGGCCCATGGCACACCCAAATGCAACTAGCCTTGGCTCTGCAGGAACAATTTCAACACTATGTAGCCCATAATGCTGCGGTTCACTTCTCCGCTGGTTTAGCCCTCACCAAACCAGGCTTACCCATTAAAGAGCTGGCCGATTTAGGTGAACAAGCACTCAATGCCGCAAAATCCAGAAAAGAGGGCAGCGAAAACGTTAAAAATGCAATTTGCTGCTTTGAACAAACTGTCTCCTGGGATACCTACAAAGAACTGCTTGCCACTCGGCAAAGGCTTAGCGAACTCAGTCAGGAATTCGAACTTTCCACCGCCTACCTCTATGCCCTGCTGGACTACTGCCATATGGCCCAACAAGCCAAAGATGGCAACACCGAAGCGGCTATATGGCGCTCACGCTTGGTCTATAAAACCGAGCGGATGATCATAGACCGCCACAAAACAGAAAATACGCAGAGGGCAAAGGACATTCGACACCGCTTATTTGAAGAAATTATTTTAAATGGAATTCAGGCACACCATGCCAACTGGCTGATCAGCCTGCAAACCCATCTTTATCTGCACCGAAAAATAGGATGACACCATGAGTAATCATCAGACGAGTCCCAGTGGGTCTAACCCGAGCGAAAAGATCGACCTGAGCGGGCTAGATTTTAAATCACCCTCAATGACCCTATATGACGAAGATGCACAAAAGGCCGCTGAATGCGTCGCACACAATATAGTAGGGCTTGGAAAAACAAAGCTTAAAGAGGCTAACAAGCCCACCCAGTTAAGGCGCTTTTATGATGAGCTATTGATGTGGGAGCAGCGAATCCGTAATAAACCGAGCGCTTACCCAGAATATCTTCCGATGATAAAAATGCTCAATGCCAAAGTCGCTTATGCCCACGGACGAAAACTGGTGGATAAAAATTATCATGATCTTATTCGAGAAGGCTTGAGGCAGCTGAGTGAAGATAACCCTGAAACTTACTACCATTTTCGCCTATTTATGGAAGCCTTTATGGGTTTCTACAAAATGGAAAAGGGCAACTAAAACAAATTGAACGGAGATTCCATGGACAACCCAACCTTGCGAAGTATCAATATCATCGAAGGAAAAATTGAGCTGCTTACCGGTCTGCATATTGGTGCAGGCAATGAAGAAATTCACATTGGTGGCATTGATAATGCCATTATCAAGCACCCTTATACACAGGAGCCCTATATTCCCGGTTCCAGCATCAAAGGCAAATTGCGCAGCCTGTTAGAGTGGCGGGCTGGTCTAGTGGGCGTCACCGATGGCAAGCCTGTCAACACCACGTCCCTTTCAAAATTTGACGGTACACAACGCGAACAAGCCCTCGATATTTGCCGCTTATGTGGCGTATCGGCTTCAAGCAAAGGGGATAAACTAATTGAAGAAGTGGGGCCCACCCGTGCCAGCTTTTGGGACAGCTCACTCACCAGTGCATGGCTGAGCGAGCGTGATGACAGAAGCCAGTTACTCACCGAGGCTAAATTCGAGAACACCATCAACCGCATCAGTGGCACCGCAGACAACCCCCGTCAAACAGAGCGTGTACCCGCTGGCGCTTTGTTTGATTTTCGCGTTAGCCTAAAACATCTCGTTGAAGGCGATGACGCCTTGCTCGACCTGCTGCTAGTGGGCCTGAAACTGCTCCAGCTCGATGGTATTGGTGGCTCCGGTTCACGTGGTTACGGCAAAATTCAATTTACACACATCACCCTTAACAGCGAAACTTTGCAAGAGCGCTTCGAAAAGATCGAACCCTTCAGCAGCGCTGCGTAACCAACCAAGAGGCCGCTATGGAAACCCTGAAAATTAGCATTAAACCCCAAGGTGCCTTTGTGACAGCTCTGCGTGGTGACACGCTTTTTGGGCAGTTTTGCTGGGCATTGCGACATACTCAGGGTGAGTCTGCACTCATACAAGCACTTGAAGGCTACCAGGGTGGATCACCCTTTGCCGTTATCGCCGATCCGTTACCCCAGGGCGTTATTCCCCGGCCTGCCTGTCCGCCTCACTTGATGGGTATCGACAGCTTTAACAACAGCCCTGAAAGCGCTATGCAGCGTAAAGCACTCAAACAAAAGAAATGGGTCGAAGAATGCGCACTCGCCAAACCGCTAAAACAATGGCAAACACACCTTATGGACGAAACCCAGCTCGCCCAACGGCTTGATCTGGGCGGCCCGTTAACATCCCTCACAACACAGCAAACCCGTTACCACAACAGCCTGAACCGTAAAACTGGCAGCACAGGGCAGGGCGAAGGCTTTGCCCCTTTTAGCCGCCAACTAAACTGGTATCACCCTTCGCTGAGTCTTGAGCTGTATGTATGTTATAACGCGCAAAAAATAGCAGCAGCCGATGTGCTCGAAGCCATCGAATACATCGGCCATACTGGTTATGGCAAAGAAGCCAGTAATGGCGCCGGCAAATTTACCCTGCAAAAACACGCAGCACTCACACCTGCCAAACATACCCAGGCCAACTCCCTGCTGACCCTTGCACCCAGCGCCCCCCAAGGGCAAAGCTGGCAGCCCGCACACTGTTACTACAAAACCCAAACACACTTTGGTCGCCATGGCGATTTAGCCGCCATTCAAGGGCAGCCCTTTAAAAACCCAATACTGCTAGCAGCAACAGGTGCAGTGCTTTGCCCCACCACAATGCCTATTGAAAACTACTGTGGTCAGGGCCTAGGTGGCCTATCAAAAAGCATTGTCGGCACTGTACACCAAGGTTATGCACCCACGCTCGCGATCGTGCAAGAAGGAGTTGCAGCATGAAGCCCTTATGGCAAAAAGAAACCCTCAAACTAAGTACCCTCAGCCCGCTACACCTTGGCTGCGATGAAAGCTACTTTCCTACTGAATATGTCATTGCCGATCAACAACTTTGCTTGCTTAGGCCCCGCGACATACAGCAGGCACTGAGTCCACAGCAGTGGCAAAAGTTTGGCAACCTGGCTTTGCAAGATAGCCCGACAGCACTACGAACAGAACTGGATAATGAAAAGAGCACACTCAAGCCTTTTGCCTACCGTACCATTAATCTTCATGAAGGCTTTATTCAATACCAGAACAACAGACGTCAAAAAAAAGACAGTCAGCTAGAAATTCAGCGCACCAGTTACAACCCCCATACTGAACAGCCCTTTATTCCCGGCAGTGCCATCAAAGGGGCTATTCGTACCGCCATATTGGATAACCTGAATGCACAGCTAGAGCTATCACCTGCGCCTGTGCCAAATAAAAAGGGAATAAATACGGCTAACCAAAATTTACAACACCGCCTACTGGCCTACAAAGAGATTCCCGAAGACCCCTTGCGCTTATTAAAGATCAGCGACAGCGACTATGCCCCGGCTGAAGAATACAACCCGTGTAATATTTACTTCGCAATAAATATAAAACGTAAACCCGCTAAAAAAGGTGTGCAGTCAAATGAAAGCGGACCAAGTAATATTCTTGAATGTTTAGATGCAGGCCTGCACCAACTTGGCCAAATACAATGGACATTAATGAACCCCGTCGTTCACCAAAACATTAATACGAAAATTCCAAAAATAAATACCCTTGATGAGCTTTGTACCTGTGTAAATAATTATTATTTGCCGCAGCTTAAAATCGAACTGGATGAACTCGAAGCATTAAAATGCAGTAATTCCCGCTGGCAACAAGATATAACGTCATTACTGGAACAACTTGCCCCCGCACTAAAAGACGGGCACGTTATGCTGATGCGGCTAGGCCGTTATGGTGGTGCAGACAGTAAAACGGTAGAAGGCTGCCGTCATATTAAGATTTTAGGTAAAAAGGGTGATGGCGCTAACTATGAATCCTTGCCGCATACCCGCTGGTTAGCGGGCCGAAATGCTAAGCAGCACGAAAACCTGCTCCCATTTGGATGGGTTGTATTTGAGCGCCCCCAAAGACAGCCACTCGAAATAGGCGAGTTACTCAGAAATATCAACCCTCACAACAATGCAGAGCAAGCAAGCAAAGCACAAAAAATAGAAGTAGAGCGCCAACAAAAACGCGCCGAACTAATAGCCGAGCGGCAACAGAAACAACAGGCGGCACAAGCGCAAATACGGCGCGAAAAAGAACAAGTACAACAACGCGCAAATAACCTTTCACAACTCAGCGGTATCGGTAAAGATATTTTTTTACTCCGCGAAAAACTTGAAACAGATAAAAACCCTGGTGTAGGCGCAAGTGGTCAGTTATCTGCCGACCTAAGCCAATTAATCACGAAGGTCATTGGCGAAGGCAGTACAGAAGAAAGAAGTACACTGTATGAGCTGGCTACCAGAATTTATAGACACTTAGGTATAGATATGAAAAAAAATAAAAAAGTCAAAGCTCGGCTAAAGGAGCTATCGTCATCATGACCCTTGCCGACACATTAAAAGAAGCACCGGCAGAGCAGAGTGAACGCAGCGATACCGAAAACTACCTCATAGCCCGCTACCATTTTTCCGCTACAATGCAAGTCGCCCACCGCTTACCATTTTATAGCGGTTCGGCATTACGGGGTATATTTGGCCACGCATTGCGGCGGGTGGCCTGCATGACTGCAATGAAACATTGCAATGAGTGCCCGCTAAAAGAAACCTGCCCCTACACCGAAGTATTTGAACCCGCAGCAAAGGCTAATACGGCCATAAAAGGTTATACCCAACGGCCAGCACTTTATATTATTGAACCCCCCGCACCCGGTGAAAAATATTTACAAGCAGGCGACAACCTTGAATTCAGCATGGTATTAATTGGCCCGGCAATGAAGCAACTACCACTCATTGTGCTGGCCTGGCAGCAAGCACTACAACGAGGCCTTGGAAAAGGTCGCCATGCCGCAACACTGCGAAGCGTTGCCGTAGAGCGTGACGTAGACAATGAAAAAATACCCCAAATTATTTGGCGAAGTGAAACCCCTTGCATAATTGAACACCCGCAACAGTTACAAATAATGAAACACACTATGCAAGCGCTTACTTTAAACATACACACCCCGATGCGCTTGCAGCGTCAAAGTAAACCCATCGGCCCCGATAAAATAAACCCACTGGATTTACTTGGCCCCCTGTTGCGCCGTGTAGAATTGGTGCGCCACGTAACCCAGCTTGCGCCACTTTATACCGACATGAGGGCCCACATGGACAATGCGCGCCATATTAAAAGTCACGCCACATTACGTTGGACGGACTGGGAGCGATACTCCAATCGCCAACAGCAAAAAATGGCTCTTGGGGGCATAACCGGGCAGTGGGCGTTACAAGGTAATTTGCAACCTTATCAGCATGCCTTACAATTGGGGCAGTGGCTGCATATTGGAAAAAATACGACATTTGGCATGGGAGCCTATACTATTAGCGCGACAAGTTAAAAACGGAAGAAATGCGCATGGCATGTTTAAATGATCAGCACCAGCAAATCGATATCGCCTTTATTGTGAAGGGGTGCTATAAGATATTGAATATAAAATGTAAAATCGCTGCCGCACTCTAAATCACGCCCTGTAATTGAAGGGATTGAGACCCGTTTAGATAATGAGAAACATTCCCTGTCTCAGCTCTAAATCACGCCCTGTAATTGAAGGGATTGAGACTTTCGAGCGCGTTATCCATGGACATTCTTTTCACTCTAAATCACGCCCTGTAATTGAAGGGATTGAGACTGGTTCTTATGTCTAATACCGTTTTCCAATTTACCTCTAAATCACGCCCTGTAATTGAAGGGATTGAGACCTGGTAAAGTAATGAGCAATTGAAAATGCTTTTCTCTAAATCACGCCCTGTAATTGAAGGGATTGAGACGCGTATTGATTACTGTATCCCCGGTCATAATCAACTCTAAATCACGCCCTGTAATTGAAGGGATTGAGACTGCTTATTCCATAGCGCTACTGCAAGATCTTCACCTCTAAATCACGCTCTGTAATTGAAGGGATTGAAGCTCTATGACAGCGGGTTTATCACCATCACGATGTACTCTAAAATATGCCCTGCAATGGAAGGGTGTTGATAGTGAAAATAGTGTGCAGGTCTCGCCGTCTAAAAATTCTGACAACATTGTCAGGCCAGCCTTTTTATATTTTGTATGTTCCAATAATCCCATAGCGTTCCGTCAGAGTCTAAATACATGTTGCGCCTCGCCGTTAATATATATTTTTGTCTGGTGATATAAAGAGATACGTGGGGTTATAAAATGAAAACATTATTTATTGAAGAACGTGGCAGCGCAATAAACTATGAGAGATCGGTATTGCTTATTTATAAGCAGGGAGTCCGTGTAGCATCCGTGCCACTCAAAAGCCTTGAGAGAGTGGTGTTGTCGCCGAGTGTTACCATTGAGGCCGGTGTGATGGGTGTGTTGATGCTACATAGAATCGATCTATTGGTATTTAATTCCCGTTTTCCTGAACGCTGCGCAATGCTGCTAGGGCGTGAGCCGCGCTCCGCTCATAGACGGGTAGCCCAGTATGAAATGCATAGTGATGCTGAATTAAGAGCAAGCTATGCGCATCGGCTTATTTATTTAAAGTTGCAGGGGCAGCGACGCTTAGCAAGACGCATAGCAAAAGCACGCCCTGATTTACGCTACGAGGCGCACCAGCTTGAGCGTCACTTAAGTAAATCGTGTAATAGCTTAATTCAGCAAAAAAGTACTATAAGCCTACCATCTTTGCGTGGTGTGGAAGGCGCTGCAGCAGCGGCATATTTTCACCTATATACCCGTGTGTTTGCAAAACACCTGGGTTTTATTAAAAGAATAAAGCGCCCACCAACTGATCCCGTTAACGTAGTTTTATCTCTGACTTATACGATGACGTATCACGAAACAATCAGTGCCCTTAAAGGGGCGGGATTAGACCCCTGTTTAGGATTTTTACATGAAGTTTGCGCCGGGCGAGAGAGTTTGGCGGGTGACATCATGGAGCCTGTGCGCCCGATGATTGATGAATGGGTTTGGACACTTTTTCGTGCCCAGACTCTGCGGGTAGAAGATTTTAAGATAACAAGTAGTGCATGCAAGCTACAGCCTGAAGGCAAAAAGCGCTTTTACAATGCCTGGTTGAAAAAGTCCAAAGGGCTAAGAAAGCTACTAAGGCGGGCGGCTCTATTGTCTGCGAATGAGGTTGAGGAGTATTTACATGTCTAGCCCTGCGAATTATCTGATTTGTTACGATATTTCAAACCCACGGCGCTTGAGGAGGGTGCATCATTTGGTGCGTGATGTTGGCTTTCCTTTGCAATATTCCTTATTCGAAGCAGCTTTAAAGAAAGACGAATTGGCTAATATGGTTGCTCGCTTAAACAAAGAAATCAAAGATAAAGAAGATAGAATCCATATATTTTCTTTATCAAAAAAGATAAAGCCGCTTTGTTTGGGTAGTGCACAATATTTTGAGCAGGCTTTTTATTTTTAGGTAGGAAATAAAATCATGACACCACTTGATGAAATGACCTCTAGCAAGGTCTACTTGTTGAATTCCCCTGTATTAACCGGGTATGGCTGTTATGAGTTTAACGGCCCGCTGTCGGTTTCTTCAGCCAGGCATGAACTCGCAGGTGGGTTTTTTTCAGCTGTTGGCCATGAAACAACAGCGCTATTTTTGAGTATGCTTTTAAACCAATACTGCCCGCATCAGCGTCAGGCTATTACCATGGTGCCTGGTGATAGGGCTGTGGTTTTTACAATAAAGCAGCGACTTGCAGAAGGTTCGCATTTAGATATGAGTGAAATCTCAAACCTTAAATACTCGCTAGACTTGCTGATTTGCCATGCTGTGTAATGGCGATTATAGCGATGTATGGGGGAATGCAAAGTGATATTCCGCAACCAAAAGCATTATCACAAGGTTGTCATAGAACCTTTGTTGTGGGTGAGTGTGTTCCAATAACCCTATCGAGCTTGAAAGTTAAATCTGCCAAAAAAAGACAGGCGGTGATTTCAGCAAGATAGAGAATGTATAAAGTGATAGTTTCTCTGGCAGGTGAACCATCTACCTTGAATGGTTTTTTAGTAAAGGATAGATGATATTTTCGCACCATTTAAATTGAATAGACTAAGGCATTAAAAATGAAAAAAATCATATTGACTATAGCGCTTATGGCTCCTCTTTACGCTGTTGCGGGTATTTGTAATTACACACCAAGTAAACAATTAGGGGCAGGTGCCACGAGTGCCGTTGGCGTAGGTGCTGGTGCTACAGCGGCAACGGGCATCGGCATGAAGACGGCGGGGCTTTATGCTATCACGCACTCAACATCGGGGGCTGTAATGTTAGGTTCCACGGCGGCAGGTGCATCGGCTGCTGGCACAACGGGAATCATAGCTGGTTCAGCAGGTATTATTGGTTCTGTTGGTGCGGCGCTTATGTCTCCCTTTGTGATCATTCCAACGGCTATTGTTGCCGGGGCGGTAGTGGTGTACGAAGGCAGTTGTTATTTCTCTGAATAGGGATTACTCGCGGCTAAGGGCAAAGCATGGTCTTTATTGAATGAAATGGTCTGCCGTGCCACTTGCTGAAACCTAGACCTTTATTTGGCTGTTTTATTTATTAATTTATTTTTACCGTATCGGTAATCGGAGAATAAAATGAAAGTAATAAAGACTAGCAGCCATCAGTGGTTAAGGGAATTGGCATTGGCTTACAAGAATAATACGCGTGTGCTGTTTGAAGATGACGCAGGCCTTGGAGTAGACCTATCAGAACACACCCTTTTTGATATGGGCAAGAAGGCTAAGTTGAGTATGCGAGAATTCGCTGGCGTGTGTGTTTCTGTGGGTATCTCTCTTGCAGGGGTATCCATTATTATTTTAGCCTACCTGGATCCAGAGCCGACGACTAAACTAAGTCTGTTGGTAGTGAGTGGGATAACCCTTTCCCTAACAGGAGGGTTTTCTGCTATCTATACTTTAACTGAGTTGCGCCCGCCCAGCATAAAAATCACCCCTAACGGTGTCGAGATTGACTGGCAGAAATAAAAAAGCGGTTACTGTTATAACTGCTTAAAGCTTATATATTATGAGATAAATGTGATGAAAACAGTACAGGTCGCGATTGTCACGGGACAAGCTTTGGCTATTTTAATCCCAGTTCTGCAGTACCGGCCCGCTAATGTGGTTCTGTTGCTCAGCGAGGTTATGAAAAATAAGGGAGAAGGGGAGCATCTTCGCCAGCTTTTAATCAAGCACTGTAACCTTAAGGAGAGTGACGTCAGAGTTGTAGAGGGGCTTCCCGATCATAATTATGATTCGATCGTAGATTACATTATGAATTTGAGTGATGATTTAAACGATGAATTTGAGCCAAAAAATATCACTTACAATATAACTGGCGGTAATAAGCTTATGGCGGCAGCAGTGCTTGAGGTGATAGAGGGCGAGCCTTGTAGGGCTATTTATAACGATACTGCAAATAACCAGATTGAATTTATTCGACCCGGTTCCGATCGTAAAGTTGAGCCGATGAAAACACTGCTTACCATTGAATCATCACTAGCGGCTACCCATAAAACCTTGCGTAAACATGCCTTAGATGACTGGGAGCAGGCGGCACTGTCACGTAAAGCGCTCACGTTTTGGCTGGCGAATAACGTAAGGCCAAAGTCACTAGAAGAAGGCAAAGACTCCCCCCTTCAGCACTTTCTTGGAGTTATTAATAGAGAAGCAAGAGCGCCCCTAGACGAGATTAATAATAAGAGAAACGTTAAGCCCTCAGGGCTAACCGTTAAGCTGAACCAAGCGCCTCGCGGGGGCTGGTTTTATGATTTTAAAAGACTCAGTGGTGATAAGCTCATCAACTGGTCTGACGAGAAACCAGACTATGTATGCTTTCAGGATGAATCAAGTCTGCGCTACTTTGGCGGAGGCGGATGGATGGAGGAATACGCCTGGTTGGTTGGCAAAGAAGCGGGCTGTGATGAGGTGCTGGCCAATGTTGAAGTAACGGATGATATAAAGAAAAGCGCTAATGTGCGCAATGAGCTGGATGTTATTTTACGCAAGGGCAATCGCATTGTGATTGTTGAGTGCAAGACGGGAAAGATGGGCTCTGATGCGAACAAAGATCAGAATATGATCTACAAATTAGACAGTATTGGAAAGCAAATAGGACTTTTCACGGAAAAAGTACTGCTTTCCTCTCGCAGGCTTGATCGTGATGCGGGAAAATTCAAGGTGCATAATAGCGAGCGAGCTAAAAGCCATGAGATTATAGCGTTTGATGCCGATAAGCTGCCTGAATTTGAAAATTGGGTAAAGCTTTGGGTTGAAGGAAAACTTTATCCTGTAAGTTAACCGGCGCCAAATATATCGCGCTTTTGCACCGAGCAAGCCAGATACCTTTCTAGTATATATTGCCCCTAATACTAAGCTGCAATAACTACTATGGGACGCTCCTGTTGCAGACTAATTAAAGCTCAATTGCTGGCTAGATGCCTAATGAGTTCTGCAGGTATTTTCGCTTTATACATTCAAACGTTAGGGGGGCTGATTTGATGGGGTAGCCCCAAACTTTTAACGGGGAATAGTAAAAACGGTAAATAGGGGCAGGGTATACGCCTTATTATTTGTTGTTAGGTGTCTCTATATGTTCTGGCAAACAAAATCTGGTCACAAGTTAAGAGGTGATTTTATATATTGCCTCTGTTGCAGCGGGTGTCGGTCCACCATGAGTACCTTAGTCAGAAAGGGGGGTATCTTAAGGCTTTGTTACTTTAGCTAGCTCAAGTAAGCGATCAGTGATTGCTTGCATCGGCTTTCTTAGTCGCTCTGCACCAATCTGTAAATATCCGTCTGTTACATCTGACCTGTCTGTTTTATGATTCACTAGTCGCTTAAGTGCATAGTGCGAGATATCAAGTGACTCAGCGACGGTGGCAAATGTTCTGCGTAAATCATGTAGCGTAAACTCTACACCCGAAACTGCGCTGACATGGTTATACCAAACCCTCATATCTTTCAAGGGGCCGTCATCTTTATTGGGGAATACGAATGGAGAGTCAGTTTTTTCCATAAAGCGCCTTTCAAAAATGCCTGATAAGTAGTCTGACATGGGTAGCTCATGGTCAGATCGGTTTTTCGTATCTAGCGCTTTAAAAGTTTTTTTAGCGAGATCGACGTTTTTCCATTCAAGTAGCTTGGCTTCAGTTTCGCGAAAACCGGAGAGAATCAGAAACAAAAAATAGTCCCTTACTGCCTCGTGAATAGGGCTGTTTTTTAATGGTTGAAGATTTAATACGGCATCAAACCAAGCTTCAAACTGCTCCTCTCGAATATACCGGGTTTTGCGCTCGACCTTATTCCAGGACTTCTTAGCTGTGAGGGTTCTAGTTGGATTTTGCGTAATGAGCGGCTTTCCAGGCTCTATCTCGTATTCTTCCATTGCGTAATTGAAAAGCGCCCTTAGTACACGCATTGTGTTGTCAGCTCTTGCAGGGCTATTTTCGCTTAAAAGTCTGTGTCTCTCTGTTATATCGGTTTTCGATATGGCATTGATGGGTTTGGTTTTCCAGTCTTTCAAACCTTCATTTAATACTCGTTTATAGTCCTTTATCGTTCCTGGTTTGAGTTTTTTTCGATCAGCAATATAGTCGTCTAATACCTCGGAAACAGTAATTTCTGCCTTTTTTCTAGCGTTATTTTGAGCAACTCGATCAATGCCTCTAGAGAAGTCGCCCATAAAACCTTTGGCATCTTTTCTTGCCTGCTCAATCGTTACTTCTGGATAACGGCCAATTTTCTTCCTTCGACTTCTGCCGTTGACCCAGCCTTCAGCAAAGAAGGTTTTGGTCCCTTTAGGGGTGATTTTTACTCCGAGGCCAATTTGTTTAGTGTCTCGAAAGATGAGGTCCTTTCCGGATGCGTTTTCTTGTGACCTGAGAAAATGCTCTTTTAGTTCTATGTGGCTCATAAAAAAATAGATGTATAGTAGATGGATCACATACGATACCATCTAGTCACTTTAAGTCAATCTAGGGGATCAAAATAAGTTTATCATATTGATATATAGAGATTAAAAATTATTTCTTGTTATCGAAAGTGATCAAGGGTTGTTTTGAGTTTTATCTGATTAAGGGACTTAAAATCCCTCGACTGAAAGGTCGTGCCGGTTCGATTCCGGCCCCGGGCACCATTTATTCTGTTTAGAATCAACGTGTTGCTCTCAGAAATAGCATGGATTTCCTTCCGTTGTCACGCCTTGGTTTTACCTCCTGTGCATATCCTGTGCAGAGTGGTTGAAAACAAGCGTTAATAATCGTAATTACAACTCCTCACTAATCGTCATCACTTGTCATCGGGGATGATTTTGCCGTGCGTGGAATGTGGTGTTTTTTCTGGGTGTAATCCGGTCTTATTGTGGCAAGAGAAGGCTCGCTTATTGTGTTTTTATCTACGTTGGGGTGATATAGGGGCATTTAACTTCCCCTTACTGATTAATGGTGGCATAGCGAGGCGTGGCTATTGGGGTATCCCGCTAGTAAAAGTTCTTGATTGATATAAGCTAAATGAGTCATCGGAAAGATGAAGGCTAGGAGTCCGATTACGGGTGTGTTTAGGCGGCATGGCGTATCCCTGCTTTCTCTTGGTTGTGGAATTAACAGGAATAAATTTCGCTTAATAACAGTTAGGTTTAGTTTATATGGTCGAGTTGAACTACCAGCGCGGAGCTATATATATTCTTGAAAATTCAAAAGCGCAGCGCGTAAAAGTCGGCATGACTACTAATGACGTGGTCGACCGCCTTAGAAGCGTCAATGACATGTGGCTAGGACAAAAAGTGACTTG
>JGI24025J20009_10001356_pt1 | contig 18492 bp, 17 predicted proteins | sample Cruoilmetagenom3_FD_20009 | JGI IMG/M metagenome (IMG submission 20009) | reverse complement strand
GTGGCATGCCGTCAAAAGTCAGCTCGCCATCATGTTCGAAGACCGCTTTCCCATGGTGTAACAAAAGGCGCCAGGGCACAAAATTCCGCACAGTCTCGAATATCCTCTTCTTCTTGGCTCCTGAGATTTTCATTATGAATGGCGCCGTAATGCAGGAACGCCAAAAACCGTTCTTCGTTCCCTGCATCCATAATAGGTGTCAAAAAATAATCAACATCGCGCACTTCACCATGAAACTTTCGAATGAAATCTCTGATTGCCTCTATGGCCGCAGTCGTCTCTCCTCTTGTGAGGCCCGTGACCTTTGAACCAACGGCATGATGGTAGCCTTTATGCGCTAAATACTTAGTTGCATACTTCCTGCACCGGTTCGTCTTGGCCTCTGTTTCTGAAAGTGCTGGCCTCAGGCTGTTGATGCCGAATTGTTCGGATATTCGAACCAGGTGCCCCAGACTTAGATTTTGATTAGACCCATTTCCCATTGGATCTGTTAACGCGCGAACCTTAAGAACTGCGTTGTCCCAGAGTAACCTCTGAAGGACTTTGGATGTAATACCGGATGCTTTATTTAGAGCATTGACACGCTCTATGGGACCGCAGAAGAAATACAGAAAAAGACGCCATTCATAGTATAGCTGGGTCACGGTGTCGGTTAGTCGATGAACAATAGCGCCATCTTTCTCTCCAAAGAGTTTGGAATATTCCAAGGCGACTTCTTCTGGAGATTTATGTGTCATATTTTCCCTCTCGACCGTGACCACCCATTTTACGCAACTATTCAGAATAGCGCATAGGATCGCAAGGATGCGATCAGACTCCACGCCCTCCCCATCCACACCCAAAGAAAAAACGCGGAGGCTGCTTGGCAGCTCCCGCGCTTGGGAATGTGAGGTTGGGCCAGACTTGGCGCGGCCCGAAGCGGCCAGCTTAGCTGTCCATTTTAAGTGCGGAAATAAACGCCTCTTGCGGGATATCCACCTTGCCGAACTGGCGCATCTTTTTCTTACCCGCTTTTTGCTTGTCCAGCAGTTTGCGTTTCCGCGTGGCGTCGCCGCCGTAGCATTTGGCGGTCACGTCCTTGCGCAGGGCGGAGAGGGTCTCTCGCGCAATCACTTTGCCGCCGATGGCCGCCTGGATCGGGATCTTGAACATATGGCGGGGGATCAGGTCTTTGAGTTTTTCGACCATCGCCCGCCCGCGCATTTCGGCGCGGTCGCGGTGGACCATGGTGGAGAGCGCGTCGACGGGTTCGTCATTCACCAGGATCGACATTTTCACCAGATAGTCCTGCCGGTAGCCGGTCAGTTGATAATCGAACGACGCATACCCTTTGGTAACGCTTTTCAGTCTATCGTAGAAATCGAACACCACCTCGTTCAGGGGCAGGTCATAGACGACCATGGCGCGGGAGCCGGCGTAGGTGAGGTCTTCTTGAATGCCGCGGCGGTCCTGGCAGAGTTTCAGCACGTCGCCAAGGTAGTCGTCGGGCACAAGGATAGTGGCCTTGATGCGCGGCTCTTCGAGGTGATCGACAAGGGTCAGGTCGGGCATGTCGGCGGGGTTGTGCAGTTCGATCATCGTGCCGTCGCGCATGTAGATGTGGTAGATCACCGAAGGCGCGGTGGTGATCAGCTCGATATTATATTCGCGCTCAATGCGGTCGCGGATCACTTCGAGGTGGAGAAGGCCAAGGAAACCGCAGCGGAAGCCGAAGCCCAGCGCGGCGGAGGTTTCCATTTCATAGGAGAAGGAGGCGTCGTTCAGGGCCAGCTTTTCGATCGCGTCACGCAGGTCTTCGAATTCGGCGGAATCGACGGGGAAAAGGCCACAGAACACAACGGGTTGCGAAGGGTTGAAGCCGGGCAGAGCCTGGGTCGCGCCCTTTTTTTCGTGCGTGATGGTGTCGCCGACGCGGGTGTCGCGCACCTGTTTGATCGAGGCGGTGATAAAGCCGATCTCGCCCGGGCCCAGTTCATCGACAGGCTGCATGGCGGGGCGGAAGACACCGATGCGGTCAACCTGGTGAATGGTGCCGTTGGACATGAACTTGACGCGGTCGTTTTTCTTCAGAACGCCGTCCATGATGCGGACAAGGACGATCACGCCGAGGTAGCTGTCATACCAGCTGTCCACCAGCATCGCTTTCAAAGGCGCATCGCGGTCGCCCTTGGGGGCGGGCAGGTGCTTGACGATGGCTTCGAGCGTTTCATGGATGCCGACGCCGGTCTTGGCCGACACGCGGATCGCGCCGGATGCGTCGATGCCGATCACGTCCTCGATCTGTTCGGCCACGCGGTCGCATTCTGATGCGGGCAAGTCGATCTTGTTCAGCACCGGCACGATTTCATGGTTTGCATCAATGGCCTGGTAGACATTGGCCAGCGTCTGAGCCTCGACCCCCTGGGTGCTGTCCACCACCAGAAGCGAGCCTTCGACGGCGCGCATGGACCGCGACACCTCGTAGGCGAAATCGACGTGGCCGGGGGTGTCGATCAGGTTCAGCACGTATTTCTCGCCATCATCGGCCACATAGTCGATCCGGACGGTGTTGGCCTTGATGGTAATGCCGCGCTCGCGCTCGATATCCATGGCGTCAAGCAACTGTTCCTTCATGTCGCGTTCGGCCACCGTGTTCGTCGACTGGATCAGCCGGTCGGCCAGGGTGGATTTCCCGTGGTCGATATGGGCAACGATGGAAAAATTGCGGATATGCGCGAGGTCGGTCATGGGATCTCTGCCTTGGGATTTCAGACACGCTCAATGGCGCGGGACGGGTAAATTTGCAAGGGGAATAGCACGCGCCGTCCCTTGCAGCCAGCGCCCTGCCCCGCTTTTCATTTTGCCGAAAATACTCGCGGGGGGAGACAGGCAGCGCCTGGCGGGGGGCGGCAGCCCCCCTTCCCGGCCGGCCAAGCGTGGCGAGGCCGGAATTTGAGTATTTTTGGCAAAATGAAATCAGTTGCGCCGCGCCCTGCCAGGGCGGCGCGCAGGATGGCGGCGGTCAGCCCTGTGCCAGCCCCTTGTGCAGCGTGCCCAGCAATTCGGCGGCCGCGAACGACGGGGTGATTTCGCCTTTCGCCACCCGTGCGCCCAGCATTTGCATCGCGCCTTTCAAAGGCTCTTGTTCAAGCTGTGCCAGCAGGCCGCGGCGCACTTCCTCGCCGAACCAGTATTCGGCCTGGCCGGCGCGGCGGGCGTCGAAATGGCCATGTTCGCGGCGCCATTCCACCAGCGTGGTCATGTCTTGCCATGCCTGGTCCAGCCCGCGTTCCTCGACCGCGGACACGCAAAGCGCCTTGGGGAAGCCTTCGGGGTCTTGCGGGCGTTTGCGCAGCAGGCGCAGCGCGCCTGCGTAATCGGCCTGGGTGCGGGTGGCCGCCGGTTTCAGGTCGCCATCGGCCTTATTCACAAGGATGATGTCGGCCATTTCCATGATGCCGCGTTTCACCCCCTGCAGTTCATCGCCGCCCGCCGGGGCCAGCAGCAGGATGAACAGGTCCGACATTTCCGCCACCACGGTTTCGGATTGGCCGACGCCCACGGTTTCGATCAGCACCACATCGAATCCCGCGGCCTCGCAGATTGCCACGGCTTCGCGTGTGCGGCGCGCCACGCCGCCGAGATGGGATTGCGAGGGCGAGGGCCGGATAAAGGCATTGGGATCGCGACTGAGGTGTTCCATCCGCGTCTTGTCGCCAAGGATCGAGCCGCCCGACCGGGCCGAGGACGGGTCCACCGCCAGCACCGCCACGCGCAGCCCCTGCCCTGTCAGCATGGTGCCGAAACTTTCGATGAAGGTGGATTTGCCTACGCCCGGCGTGCCCGACAGCCCGATGCGAACCGTCTGTTTGCCCGACAATTCGCGCAAGGTGTCGATCAGCCGCGTGGCCTGTTCGCGGTGGTCGGCGCGCGAGCTTTCGACCAGCGTGATGGCCCGTGACAGCGCCCGACGGTTCCCGGCGACAATCCGCTCGGCAAGGGCTTGCGTATCGGTCATGGGGCCTCCTGACTGGGTTGCGCGGGGATTTTCGCTTGCGCATCAATTTCTTGCACCTTTTGCACCAGCGTCCCGTCCATGTCCAGCAAGCCGGGTATCTGACCGAACACAAAAACCCGCCGAAAAGTTGCCGGATTCTTGCCGCATTCTACCGATAGGCGATTGTCCGGGGAGTCAGACTGGGGTAGTTTCCAGTTGGGTTTTAACGCCGAAAATGCCATCAGCCGGAGCCCGACATGACCGACACTCGCACCGCCCTGGATCGCATCAGCATCCATATCCGTAACGACCCCGGACTGGTCGCCAGTATCCCCAGTTTTCAGATCGAAGGCGGGATTGCCGGTGCCATACGCATGAATGCCGTGATCGCCCGCGCGGTTGATGCGACAGGGGTGAACGACGATGGGCTGATCGACGCCGGGGACGTGTTGATCATCAGCGATTACATCCGCGCCGATCCCGATCTTTACGCCGATTTCCTGCGCGGGCATGGCGACGACGAGCATGGCGAGGAAACCGGGTTTCACCGGGTGCAGGGGGACGGCGGCACGCTGTTGTTCCAGGGCCATCATTTCGTGAACACCGTGGCGGACGGGATTTACCACATCGGGTTCGAGGTCGTGGACGGGCGGTTCCAGAACGAGGATGGCAATGCCAATGCCCGTGTCGAGCAGTTGGCCGGCTGGCTGAATTATTTCGCCAACGGGGTGAATGTGGTTTACGGCACCGACGCTGGCAACTCGCTTTATACTGGCGATTACAGTCCGCGTTTCGCGGCGGCGGCGGACGAGCTGTTCCTGGGGATGGGGGGCGACGATTCCATCTGGGCCGAGGCTGGCAATGACACGGTCGCGGGCGGCGAGGGCAATGACAAGTCCGGCGACGGCAATGACGTGATGAATGGTGGCGCGGGGTCTGACACCTTGTGGGGCGACGGCGGCAATGACCGGTTGAGCGGCGGCGATGACATGGACACGCTGTATGGCGGCGCGGGGCGCGACCTGATCCAGGGCGACCTGGGCGATGACCTGCTGGGCGGCGGGCATGGCCACGATACGCTGCGCGGTGGCCATGGCAACGACCGGCTGGACGGCGACGAGGGGGCCGACACCCTTAATGGGCACGCCGGCGACGATATCCTGCGTGGGCAGGATGGCAATGACACCCTGTCGGGCGGCGACGGGCGCGACGTGTTGAACGGCGGCGCGGGGGTGGACATGATCTATTCCTGGGAGAGCGCGCGCGCGCGCGACACGTTCGTTTTTGCCCCCGGCGACAGCGGCGTGATCGAGGGCGAGATGGACATCGTCGAGGGGCTCCAGCATGGCGAGGACCGCATTGACCTGCGCGCCTTTGGCGAGTTGTCGCTGCGCGGCGGCGCCGGTTTTACCGGGTCGGGAGTTTCGGAAATGCGGTTCAACGGGACCGAGATGCAGTTCGACACCGATGGCGATGGCACGGCGGACATGGCGGTAGTGTTCCGCTGGGTGTCGGGCATCACGGCGGACGACCTGCTGCTGGCCTGATCCGCGCCCGATCCGCGCCTGATCTGCGTCTGATCTGCGTCTGATCCGCGTCTGATCCGCATCTGATCCGCGCAAAACGGGATGGACGGGGGCGGTCTGGCTGGCGATAAGCGGGGCATGGAATTGCCGCGCCTTCCCATTCACGATGCCCTGCCCGACCTGCTGAAGGCCGTGCGCGCCACCGGCCGCGCGGTTTTGCAAGCCCCGCCCGGTGCGGGCAAGACCACCGTCGTGCCGCTGGCCCTGCTGGAGGCGGGGCTGGTGACGGGCCGCATCGTCATGCTGGAGCCGCGCCGCCTGGCCGCCCGCGCCGCGGCCGAGCGCATGGCCGAAACGCTGGGCGAGCCGGTGGGCCAGACCGTCGGTTACCGGATCAGGGGCGAGGCGAAGTCGGGCAAAGCCACGAAAATCGAGGTGGTGACAGAAGGCATTCTGACCCGCATGATCCAGTCCGATGCCGAATTGTCGGGCGTGGGCGCGGTGATCTTTGACGAATTTCACGAGCGGTCCCTGAATGCCGACTTGGGGTTGGCGCTGTGCCTTGAAATCGCGGGCGCGCTGCGCGACGACCTGGTGCTGATCGCCATGTCCGCCACGCTGGACGCCGCGCCCGTGGCGGAATTGATGCAAGCACCGATGGTCAGTTCCGAAGGGCGGGCATTCCCTGTTGAAACCCGCTGGCTGGACGCGCCCGTGCCCAAGGGCAAGCGGCTGGAGGAGGCCACGGCGGCCTTGATCCGGCAGGCTCTCAGCGAAACCCAAGGCGGCGTTCTGGTGTTCCTGCCCGGCGAGGGGGAAATCAGGCGCGCGGAATCCATGCTGAAAAACCTGCCTGCGGATTGCACCGTGCGGCCGCTTTACGGGGCGATGGAATTTGCCGCCCAGCGCGCCGCGATCCAGCCCGCCAAGACCGGCCGCAAAATCGTGCTGGCCACATCCATCGCCGAAACCTCGCTGACCATTCAGGACATCCGCGTGGTGGTGGATGCGGGGCGGGCACGGCGGGCGCGGTTCGACCCAAGTTCCGGCATGGCGCGGCTGGTCACCGAACGGGTGACACGGGCCGAGGCAGAGCAACGCCGCGGCCGCGCGGGGCGCGTGGCCGAAGGGGTCTGTTACCGGCTGTGGACAAAGGGGGAGGAGGGCGCGCTGGCCCCCTACCCGCCCTCGGAAATCGAATCCGCCGACCTGTCGGGGCTGGCGTTGGAACTGGCGTTGTGGGGCGCGGCCCCCGCCGATCTGCCGTTCCTGACCCAGCCGAACGAAGGGGCATATGGCGAGGCCCAGGCGCTGCTGCACCTGCTGGGCGCTTTGGATCACAGCGGCAGGATCACCGAACATGGCAAGCGGCTGGCGCGCCTGCCGCTGCACCCGCGATTGGGCAATATGCTGGCGCGGGCGGGCAAGGGCGCGGCGCTGCTGGCGGCGCTGCTGGCGGATCGTGACCCGCTGGGGCGCGGCGCGCCGGTGGACCTGTCGCTGCGGCTGGAGGCGCTGCGCGACCCGCGCCGCTTTGCCGAAACGCGGCCATGGCAGGCCAATCGCGCCGCGATCGAGCGTATCCGGTCCGAGGCAAAGCGACTGGAACGGATGAGCGATGCCAAGGCGGAACTGAACGAGGCGGAAATGGCTGCCCTGGCCTATCCCGACCGGATCGGGCAGCGGCGCAAGGGCGATGCGCCGCGCTATGTTCTATCGGGCGGCAAGGGCGCGGTGTTGCCCGATGGCGACCCGCTGTCGGCTGCGCCTTTCCTTGTGGTGGCGGACACCGACGGCCACCCGCGCGAGGCGGCCATTCGAATGGCCGAACGGATTTCGGCATCCGAAATCCGCGCCCTGTTCGAGGGCGAGGTGGCATGGGTCGATGCCTGCGCATGGGGCAAGCGCGAGGAGCGCGTGGTGGCGCGGCGGCAGGAACGGCTGGGCGCCATCGTGCTGGACGACCGCATCTGGAAAGAAGTGCCCGCCGACACCGTGGCCCGCGCCATGCTGGACGGGGTGCGCGAGCTGGGACTGCGCCCGTCAGATGCGGCGCGGCGGTTCCTGGCACGGGTGGCACTGGCGCGCGGCGGCGGGGTGGACCTGCCGGATATGTCGGAACCGGCGTTGATGGACCGGCTGGAGCTGTGGCTTTTGCCTTACCTAAAGGGGGTGCGCACGGCGGCGGATTGGAAAAAATTCGATATTCTCAACGCGCTGCGGGCGATGCTGGACTGGGGCCAGACGCAGGCGCTGGACGCGGCCTGCCCGCCGCATTTCACCACGCCCCTGGGTCGCAAGATCCCGATTGATTACAGCGGAGAGCATCCGGCGATAGAATTGCGCCTGCAAGAGATGTTCGGCCAGACCGTGCATCCGACCGTGGGCGGCGCGCCATTGCGGGTCACGCTGCTGTCGCCCGCCCGCCGCCCGGTGCAGGTGACGATGGATATTCCGGGGTTCTGGGACACGTCCTATGCCGATGTGCGGCGCGACATGCGCGGGCAGTATCCCAAGCATCCCTGGCCGGAAAACCCACGCGAGGCGGACCCGACCCTGCGCGCCAAGCCGCGCAAGACCTGACTTTAACGGGGCAATCGCCTGTTCTGGCGCAGGGGGTAGGGAATTTCCGCCCCCGCAGTTTACCTAGGGGAACTTGTAATCTGTCAAGATTATTGTATATACAATGTAATAACCGAATAAAAAAAGCAGAATAAAAGAAGCAGTACGTCAGGCGGCTAGAACCAATGATAAACGAATTCAAAAAAGCCTTTGCGGGCGTTGTCGCAGGGGTTGTGCAACCACTGATTTCACGGCCCATGCATATGCAGGTGGCCGCAGCATGTTTGCGCGATGGCAAGAACGGGCGCGAAGTGCTGTTGATCACCTCGCGCGGGACCGGGCGTTGGGTTTTGCCCAAGGGCTGGCCGATGGATGGCAAGAAAAACCATCAGGCCGCGCTGGAGGAAGCATGGGAAGAGGCCGGCGTGAAACAGGCCAAGGTGACACCCGTGGCGCTGGGCACTTTCAACTATGACAAAATCCTGGACGGCGGGCTGCCCCTGCCGGTGGAATGCTATGTCTATGCGGCCGAAGTCGAGAAAATGTCGGACATCTATCCCGAGGTAGATGAGCGCACGCGCCGCTGGGTGCCTGTCGCCAAGGCCGCGACCATGGTGCAGGAGCCGGAGCTGCAAGAGCTTTTGCAAAACCTGTAACCGCGCGAAAAACGCATCACCCCGCGTCATTTGTAACAGAATTATCGCTGCCCTGTTGATCCGCAGGGCCGGGCGCACTATGCCCCGTGCGACTCTGCACAGGCCCGATCCGTGGTCGGTGCCGACACGCCATAGCGATGCGGGAGAGACGCAAGATGGGCAAGACACCGGAAAACCGCCAGTGGAAGACGCTGGACAGGGATTTGGGCCGCATCAGCCAGGTTGAACTGGCAACCACCTATGTCTCGCGTCCGCTGGTTGGCCCCGGCATTGCCCTTGCATTCATGGTTCTGGCCGGTCTGACCGCGGCCGTGGCCCTTGGCCAGACGCCGGTCAACATGATCGTGATCGCGGCGGCGGTGTTCGGCGGCTACATGGCCATCAACATCGGCGCGAACGACGTTGCCAACAACATGGGCCCTGCCGTGGGGTCGAACGCCCTGACCATGGGCGGCGCGATCGTGATCGCCGCCCTGTTCGAAAGCGCCGGTGCGCTTTTGGCCGGCGGCGACGTGGTATCGACCATTTCCAAGGGGATCATCGACCCGGCCAGCGTGGCCGATGGCGACGTGTTCATCTGGGCCATGATGGCTGCGCTTATCTCCTCTGCCTTGTGGGTGAACCTGGCCACGGTGCTGGGCGCGCCGGTCAGCACCACCCATTCCGTCGTCGGCGGGGTCATGGGGGCGGGCATCGCCGCCGCGGGCCTTGGCGCGGTGAACTGGCCGACCATGTCCGCCATCGCCGCAAGCTGGGTCATCAGCCCCGTGATGGGTGGGACCGTGGCAGCCGGTTTTCTGGCCTTCATCAAGGCCAAGATCATCTATCAAGAGGACAAGATCGCCGCCGCCCGCCGCTGGGTGCCGGTGCTGATCGCCATCATGGCGGGCACCTTTGCCACCTACCTGGCGATGAAGGGGCTGAAGCGGATCGTCAAGGTAGACATGGGCACTGCCCTGCTGATCGGGATGGCCGCAGCCGCGGCGTCCTATGTCGCCGCCGCGCCCTATATCCGCCACCTGTCCGAAGGGATGGAGAACCGCAACAAATCGCTGAAAACGCTGTTTGGCATGCCGCTGGTGATTTCCGCCGCGCTGCTGTCCTTTGCCCATGGCGCCAATGACGTGGCCAATGCCGTCGGCCCGCTGGCGGCCATCGTCCACGCGGTGGAATTCGGCGATGTGGCGGCCGAGGTGTCGATCCCGCAATGGGTCATGGTGATCGGGGCGTTCGGCATTTCCTTCGGCTTGTTCCTGTTCGGGCCGAAACTGATCCGCATGGTCGGCAGCCAGATCACCAAGCTGAACCCGATGCGCGCCTATTGCGTGGCCCTGTCCGCCGCCATCACGGTTATCATCGCCAGCTGGCTGGGCCTGCCCGTCAGTTCCACCCATATCGCCGTGGGCGGGGTGTTCGGCGTTGGGTTCTTCCGCGAATGGCACGCGGAACGCCGCCTGAACCAGGGTCGTGCAAAACTGCCCGAGGCCAAGCGCATCGCCCCCGAGGAACGCCGCCGCCGCAAGCTGGTGCGCCGCAGCCATTTCATGACCATTATCGCCGCGTGGGTCGTCACCGTGCCGGCCGCTGCCGCACTGTCGGCGGGGATCTTCCTGATCCTTCACGCCATCGTGATCTGACCTGGCGTCAACGGTATTTCCCAAGCGCGCGCCTTGGGCCAGAATAATCCCGCCTGGGGCAGTAAATGCATGGGGTATTCCATGCATGGAGGGGGGGGGAATGTCTGTTTTCACGGTATTACGGTTCGAGGTTTCCGACCCGAAGCGGTTCACGCAAATGCAAGAGACTTTCAACGCCGCCCGGCCCAAAGGATCGGTCGTGCTGGCATGGGATTTGTCGCCGTGCATTGTCATGGGCGGACAGGAGTAGGACGCGATGGGCATCCTTGCCTTTCCCGACGAGGCCGCGGTCGAGGCCTATTACGCCAGCCCGGCCTACCAGAGTTTCTCGATCATGCGGGAGGCGGCGGGCGATACAGAGGTGAACATGCTGCGCAGCTTCCCCCCGACCGAGAAAGAGATGGACCTGAACGGTTTCCTTTTCCGCCCGCGCGCGGAGTGATCCGCAGAGCGGACCATTTCGGTTAACCTTGCCAACCACTAATATTGACACCGTCAACCAACTGATAAAAATCAGCTTTTTTCGGCGTGGCGCGGATGAAAATCACATCCCCGCGCTTTGATTTTTTCAGATTCTGCGGCAGGATGGTGCCAGCGGTCTATGCAGGACAGCCCGGGTATCCCCCCGGAGCGGCGACATGACCGCAGCAGAGGAGACGGTATGACAGTCCTCCTTGTTTCATGTCTGAAGATCGAAGATCAGCGGCGGGCGGCGCAGTTGCACCAGACGGTCCGAACCGTTTGCCCCGACACGGCGGTGCAGGTCGCCTGGGACAACAGCCCCGCGCATCATCTTGGTCAGGATATTTGGCAGCAAGTCAGCATCTTGGGCTTCCGCGATATGGAGGCGGCCCAGGCATTTCTTGACAGTCCGGGCTACAGGATGGTGGCGACGATGCGCGCCGCCAGTGGCGAGGCATCGGTGCAGATCGTGCATTCGGCGCTGGATTTCGACCAGCTTTCGCGCCAGTCGGTCAACGGTTAGGCACCGGAACCGTCTGACCAGCAGATCGCGGGGGGTGCCGGAACGCCCCCCCCGTCAAGGTCGCGCGGATCAGGCGCCAAGGCACCAGCGCATGACGGCCTTTTGCGCATGCAGGCGGTTTTCGGCCTCGTCGAAGATCACCGATTGCGGGCCGTCCATCACAGAGGAGGTCACCTCCTCGCCGCGATGCGCGGGCAGGCAGTGCATGAACACGGCCTGGTCGCCCGCCGCCGCCATCAGCGCGTCGTTCACCTGGTAGGGGCGCAGCATGTTGTGCCGCCGCTCGCGCGAGGATTGCGCGTCGTGCATCGACACCCATGTATCGGCCACGATGATGTCGGCCCCCTGCACGGCCTTGAAGGCGTCACGTTCGATTTCCACCTTCGATCCCTTGGCGCGGGCGAAGTCCATGAACTCTGTCTCGGGGTCCAACTGCGGCGGGCCGGTGAAGGTGAAATCGAACCCGAACTGGCCCGCGGCATGCAGGAACGAGGCGCAGACATTGTTGCCGTCGCCGGTCCAGACCACCTTTTTGCCCGCGATCGGGCCACGGTGTTCTTCGTAGGTCTGGATATCGGCCATGATCTGGCAGGGGTGGGTGCGGTCGGTCAGACCGTTGATCACCGGCACATCGGCATATTCGGCCATTTCATACAGCACGGATTCGTCGAAGGTGCGGATCATGATCAGATCGACATAGCGCGACAGCACGCGGGCGGTGTCGGCAATGGTTTCGCCATGGCCCAGTTGCATGTCATTGCCCGACAGCACCATGGTCTGCCCGCCCATCTGGCGCACGCCCACGTCAAAGCTGAGCCGCGTCCGGGTCGAGGGTTTTTCGAAGATCAGCGCGACCATGCGGCCCGCAAGGGGCAGTTCGTCGTCCGGCGTGCCCTTGGGGCGGCCTTGGCGCGCCTGTTTCATCGCATGGGCCTGATCGATCATCCCCCGCAGGTCGGCGGGGTCGGTTTTGTGGATATCAAGGAAATGGTTCATGGTGTCGGTTCTTTATTTTGGCCGGCGGAGCCGGGGGCGCTGCCCCCGGACCCCCGGAGTATTTATAGCAAAATGAAGGCGTTACGGCTTGACCCGTGATGCGGCGCGATCAAGGCGGGCGATGGCTTCGGCCACGTCATCCTCGGTCAGGTTCAGCGGCGGCAGCAGGCGCACCACGTTGTCAGCGGCGGGAACGGTGATGACCTGTTCGGCATAGCCCGCGTTGACCAGGTCGATGTTGGGCGTCTTGCATTTGAGGCCCAGCATCAGGCCAGTTCCGCGCACTTCCTCGAACACGTCGGGGTGGCTGGCGACCAGCCCTTCAAGGCTTTGACGCAGGGTGCCGGCGGTGCGGTTCACCTGCGCAAGAAAGGCAGGGTCGGACACGATGTCGATCACCTTGCAGCCCACGGCGCAGCCCAAGGGGTTGCCGCCATAGGTTGATCCGTGGGTGCCCGCGGTCATGCCCGATGCCGCATCTTCGGTGGCCAGAACGGCACCCAGCGGAAAGCCACCGCCAATGCCCTTGGCGACCATCATGATGTCGGGTGTCACGCCCGCCCATTCATGGGCGAACAGCTTGCCGGTCCGGCCCACACCGCATTGCACCTCGTCCAGGATCAGCAATGTGCCGGTCTCGTCGCACAGATCGCGCAGGCATTTCAGGCACTGGTCGGGCAGCGGGCGAATACCGCCCTCGCCCTGCACGGGTTCGATCAGGATGGCGGCCGTGGTGTCCGTGACGGCGGCGCGCAGGGCATCGTGATCGCCCCATTTCAGATGCACGAAACCGGGCAGGATCGGACCGAAGCCCTTGGTCATTTTCTCGGACCCGGCGGCGGCGATCCCGGCCGAGGACCGGCCATGGAAGGAGCCTTCGAAGGTGATGATATCGGTGCGATCCGGCTGACCTTTGTCATACCAGTATTTGCGTGCCATCTTCACCGCCAGTTCGCAGCTTTCGGTGCCGGAGTTGGTGAAAAACACCGTGTCGGCAAAACTGGCCGCCACCAGCTTGTCGGCCAGCGCCTGCTGTTGCGGGATCTGGTAAAGGTTTGACACATGCCACAGGTTCTGGGCCTGTTCGGTCAGGGCGGCGACCAGTTCGGGGTTGGCATGGCCCAGCACGTTCACGGCAATACCCGCGCCCAGATCAAGGAAACGTCGCCCGTCTTTCTCGATCAGCCAGGAACCCTCGCCCTTCACGAATTCAAGGGGGGCACGGTTATAGGTCGGCAGAACAGACGGGATCATGGTGAATCCTTCTCATGAAAAGAAGCCCAGTGAATGCATCACGAACGGGGCTTGGTCAAGATTTTCAGGGGGATGCGCGACAAACAGCAGCGCGGATGGACAAACGGCAGGCGGACGTCAGGCGCGGATGCGGCCTCGTCGGGTCATGTTGATATGCGCTGCGTTGGTCATGGGCGCTGTCATACGGCATTTGCCGGACCAATCAAGTGAAATCCCGTGCCATGGCTTTCATTTTGCCCGAAATACTCCGGGGGTGGCTGCGATGCCACGGGCATTGCAGCCTTGGGGGCAGCGCCCCCGAAAGGGGTGGATGGGCGGTGCCCGCCCATCCCGAGGTATTACGCGAGCGGGCAGCCCACACGGGCCCTCAGAACCCGCGCCGCGCCACCAGCCATGCGCCCAGCACCAGCAAGACGGCACCAAGGGCGGGCACCATCGCCTCGCGCAGCGCCGCGCCACTGCGCGCCTGATCCACCAAAAGCCCCAGCACCAGCTGCGAGGCCACCAGGACCGATACCGTCGCCGCCGCGCCCAACCGCTGATAGCCCATGATCCCGGCAAACACGAAGAATGACCCAAGTACGCCGGGCAAGATCATCCACCAGCGGAACAGCCCCGCGGTTTCAGCCATGAACCCCGCACCGTTGCGCCACCACAAAAGCCCCACAAGCAGCACCAGCCCGATCGAGGAGTTCAGCACCAAGGTCACCAACACGGTCGAGGCCACGCCGGTGATCCGCACCATGATCAGGTTCTGCACCACAAGCGCCGCCCCCGCGGCCACCAGTATCGCTAGCACCACCGCAGGCGTCATGCGCCCCCCTTGCCGGGGGCATCCCGGTCGTCCAGTTTCAGTTGCAGGAACGCGAGGTCCAGCCAGCGGCCGAATTTCTGGCCCACCTGCGGCATCATCGCCACCAGTTCGAACCCAAGCGCCGCATGCAGTCGCAGCGACCCCATGTTCCCCGCCTCGATCCCCGCGACCATCACGTGCAGGTCCGACGCGCGGGCGCGGTCGATCAGCGCCGCCAGCAGCTTGCGCCCCAGCCCGCGCCCCTGCGCGCCCTGCGCCACGTAGACCGAATGCTCGACCGTCTGGCGGAACCCGTCAAAGGCGCGCCACGGGCCATAGGCGGCATAGCCCAGAACCTCGCCCGCATCCTCGGCCGCCAGCACGGCAAAGCCCGCGCCCTGCCGCTCGGCGATCCATGCGGCGCGGTTGGCGGCGTCCACCTCGACCTCGTTCCAGATCGCGGTGGTTTCGCACACGGCGTGATTGTAGATCGCGGCAATCGCCGCCGCATCCGCCGCCACTGCATCCCTGATTTGCATCCACGCCCCCGATCCGGTTGAAAGAAGCCCAGAGTAGCGCCGCGCCGCGCGCGTGCAATCCCGCATGGTCGCGCCCGCCGCCACGGCACCCGCGAAAAGCCGCGAAATTACGCGCAATCGCAGCATTTATTGCCGCCTTCGCGCGAATCACTCCCTTGTATCTTGGCCCGCGATGACTAGTATAGAGAGCCAAGAATTACTCGGGCGGCGCGCGTCACAATGCAGCCGCCCTTTGCACGCAAGGAAATGAAATGTCCTGGACCGATGAGCGCGTCGAGCTGCTGAAAAAGATGTGGGGCGAGGGCCAGTCGGCCAGCCAGATCGCCAAGGAACTGGGCGGCGTCACCCGCAACGCCGTGATCGGCAAGGTACACCGCCTGGGCCTGTCGAACCGCACCGGCGGCGCGGCCCCTGCCGCAGCGGCCGAACCGAAAGCCGCCCCCAAGGCGGCCAAACCGGCGGCCAAGCCCAAACCCGCGGCAGCCGCCGCCCCCGCCGCACCGGCCCCTGCGCCGAAGAAAATCAAGGAAACGGCCGAGGCCGCAGATGTTCCCGCCGTGGTGCCGCATGTGCGCAAGCCGATCATCCCGGCGGGCCAGCCCCTGCCGCCGCAGCCCTCGGCCAACGAGATCAGCCCCGAGGCATTGGCCAAGGTGTCCGAGATCGAGAAGAAGGCCAAGCGCCTGACCCTGATGGAACTGACCGAGCGCACCTGCAAATGGCCCGTGGGCGACCCCGCAACGTCCGATTTCTGGTTCTGCGGCTTGCCCGTGCAACCCGGCAAGCCCTATTGCGAGGCGCATGTGGGCGTGGCGTACCAGCCCATGTCCTCGCGCCGCGACCGCAAACGCTGATCGCAGCGCCACCTGAACCATGAAAGCCGCCCCTAGAGGGCGGTTTTTCTTTGGCGGGGCGGTTTAATCCTTGCGGCCCACAAGGCCGGTCAGCACGGCGGCGCCCACGGTGGTGATGATCCAGCCCATCATCTGCACCGGCATCCGCATCGCATAGCCCAACCACCCCAGCCAGCCGTGATCGCGCGAGGGGGCCCAGGTTTGCTCTTGCCCCAAAGCATCCAGCGGGATGAACAGGTCCAGCGCGTAAAGCCGTGCGTTGAAGGTTTCATAATCCGGCGCGGATTTGGCTGTGTCCAGCCATATGTGCAGCGGCATGGTGCAGTTTTGATTGATCGGCGCGTTAATGTTCCTGCCGATTGGGCCCCAATTCACGGGTTTGCAGGCATCGAGGGCATCCACCGCCGCCAGCCATTCGCCCGAGGTCAGGATCACATCGGAATTCGGGGCCATTTGGCCATAGCGGTATGCAAAACTGTAAAGCACCCAAGAAAGCGGCCAGATACCCGAAACCCAGAGCAACGCCCGCGCGGGACGATGGCCATAGCCAAACAGCCACTGAAACGACCAATCCCAAACCCGCCGCAGCAAAAGGAAATAGACGCGCCATTCCTGCCCCATTGCACCATCAGACATGGCCTTTGCGCGGGACTACGCGACCTGCCGAAGTTTATTTTCCCGCGCGAACAGGATTTCGGCAGCGGCAGACCTGTGCCCGGCCTTGTCCAAAACGCTGGCCAGATGGGTATAGGGCTGGGGGGTCAAAATCGCTGACCTTCCGCCCCTTTGGTCCGGTCAGGACCGCTGCGTGCTTTTTCTTGAGCCAGTCGCGGCGCATGGACAGGGAAAGCGGCCCGTGCAGGCGATCATAGTGAAAGCCGGACAGGTGATATTCTCCTACCACCTTCCACGCCTCCGCATCGTCGCGCAGCACACCGATCTGCGCCTCTGTCAGATCGAAAAGACCGGAACAATGAAAACCTTCGCGCAAATGGACGTTGATTGCGGTTGTCAATCGATGTAGAAACAGCCCGCTTTCGCAGGGGCTGCCACCAAAGAACAGACCACCCAGATGCGCATCGCGCAGAGTGGGCTGTTGTGGAAACAAGCAATAGCCCAACGTCAAATACAGCTGGGTTTCGACGCCTTCCAGATCAAGTTCCCCGTCGATCCATGCGCCCGCAAGCCCCACCCCTTTCGGGTGTGGGCGGGCGCCGTCCGGCGCGCGCAACCGCCCAGCAGCTGGTATCGGATCAGGCTGGCGCGGACGCGGCGGGTTTCATCAGATGTGTCCTTGGGGCGGAAGGCGCGGATCATGGCCGCATGATCACTCGGATCATCGGGCCATGCGGCCTCCCCCGTCTTGCACGCATCCAGCAGTGCCTGTTCGAGGGGGAAAGCGGCTTGTCCCCGATCACATCGGCGATATTGGGCCTTTAGACTGTAACACTGACACGCTTTTCCATCGTTGATCAATATGGCGGCCGCCCCGCGCGCGGGCAAGTCCGATTTGCGCCGCAGCGGCAGGGTTGCCTTATGCGCCAATTGCCCCAATCTATGAGCGGCAGGAGGCACCTATGATCCCGTATAACATCCTTGATCTATCCCCCATCCCCGAAGGCGGCAGCGCCGCAGACGCCTTGCGCAATTCGCTGGCCCTAGCGCAACATGCTGAAAACCTTGAATATAGTCGATTCTGGGTGGCGGAGCATCACAATATTCCGGGTATTGCATCCTCGGCCACGGCCGTGTTGATCGGCCAGATCGCGGCGGCGACATCGCGGATCAGGGTTGGATCAGGCGGGATCATGCTGCCGAACCACGCGCCCCTGGTGGTGGCAGAGGCGTTCGGGACATTGGCCACGCTTTACCCTGACCGGATAGACCTGGGGCTGGGCCGCGCGCCGGGGGGTGACGGGATCACCATGCAGGCGCTGCGACGCAGCGATGACGGCAGCAATTTCCCCCGCGATGTGGTCGAGGTGATGGGCTTTCTGGGTGACGCGCAGCCGGGGCAGCAAGTGATGGCCGTGCCGGGCGTCGGCACCCATGTGCCGGTGTGGATCTTGGGATCGTCCTTGTTCGGCGCGCAACTGGCGGCGCAGCTGGGCCTGCCCTATGCCTTTGCGTCGCATTTCGCGCCAGCGGCACTGGAGGATGCGGCCTATATCTATCGGCGCGATTTCCAGCCCTCGGCGGTGCTGGAAAAGCCGAGGTTCATGCTGGCGGTGAATGCGTTTGCCGCCGATACCGAGGAGGAGGCGAAATTCTTGCGCACCTCGGCCCAGCAGGCGTTTTTGAACCTGCGGATGGGGCGACCGGGGCCATTGCCGCGCCCGCGTGTGGATTTCGCAGACGGGGTGGACCCCCGCTGGCTGGCGGCGGTGAACGAGGCGCTTTCGGTCAAGGCCGTGGGCACAGTGGGTCAGGTGCGCGACCAGTTGGCCGGATGGATCGAGCGGCTGCAACCGGACGAGTTGATCCTGACGGGGAACATCCACGATTTCGAGGCGCGCAAACGCTCGTTCGAACTGACGACAGAGGCAATGCGGGGGATGTGACGTTTAGCGCAGCCGGAAGCGGTTGCGCAGGCCGATCAATCAGAGAAAGGCTTTCGGGACTATCCTGAATTTTGTGCTCTGGCGTGGTAACTGCTCTGTAAGGAGACCCACATATGAGCATCGACAAAGACCTATTGGATCGACTGATGGAAG
>JGI24025J20009_10001353_pt1 | contig 18523 bp, 19 predicted proteins | sample Cruoilmetagenom3_FD_20009 | JGI IMG/M metagenome (IMG submission 20009) | reverse complement strand
TTGAAATTTGGAAAATTGAAATTTAGATATTGTCCATACGGATCTTGAGATTTAGTGTTTAGGATTTCGGATTTAGGATTTATTATACTTACTTTTTGTTTTTTTATTTTTGCGATTGCTATTGCCACCTGACCAAGGGAGATTCCGCCGTCATTCACGGGAATCCTGTGGGGAATGTATACCTTAAATCCCCCATCCCGTAGCCGATTCACAACCCGTCCCAGTAATATCATATTCTGGAAGACCCCGCCGGAAAGGACAACCCTACCCAGGTGTAGTTCCTGTCTCATCCTATCACACATGTTTACAACCATATCGGCTACCGTGCTGTGGAATCGTGACGCAATTATATCGAGCGGGATGTTATCTTTTAAATCCCCGACGATTCCAGAAAAGATACCATCTGGTTTGATGATGTTTTCTTCGACTTCGTATACATAGGGAGAGTGGTATTCGTTTGACGCCGCGTTCTCCAACTCTATAGCCGCCTGTGCTTCATAGGTGGAAAATCCGCAAATGCCCAGAAGGGCTGACACGGCATCGAATAATCTACCAATACTTGAGGTAAGGGGAGAATTGATGTCGTGTTCCATCGAATTTTTTAATACCCTCCATTTTTTCTTATCCATACCATCTGTAAATTCTATTCCGAGTTTGAGAAAATCATCGCCATAAATACGCCAGAGATAGCAGGCAGCCATTCTCCAGGGTTCTCTTATTGCCTGAACTCCTCCGGGCATCGGAACATATTGCAAATGAGCCATCCTTTTAAATCGCGAGTAATCCGCAACGAGAAACTCACCTCCCCATAAATTCCCATCGGTACCGTAACCCAATCCATCAAAAGCCACCCCGATTACCTTTCCATCTATTCTATTATCTGCCATGCAGGACGCGATATGGGCGTGGTGATGTTGAACACCCACGGCAAGCAACTTCGGATTGCGAGCCAGAAGCTCCCCCGCGTATTTGGTTGACAGGTACTCGGGATGAAGGTCATAGGCTATAACGGTCGGGTATATTGAGAAAATGTGCTCGAAGTGCTGAATTCCTTCCTCGAAGGCAAGAAGCACCTCCAAATTCTCCAGGTCTCCTATATAGTGGGACAAGAAGGCATAATTGTCTTTTGCGAGGCAGAATGTATTTTTCAATTCTGCGCCACAGGCTAAAATATGCTGTTCGGAATTGGAAGGTAACTCAATGGGCTCGGGGACATATCCTCTCGACCTGCGGATGGTGACCTCTCTACCCTCAAACACCCCGACCAGTGAATCGTCACATCTCGTATGAATTTTGCGGTTGTGCGTCAGGAAATAGTCGGCAATATTTTTCAGGTGAGTTACAGCATCGCCATTTTTATAAGAGACGGGTTCATCGGAAATGTTGCCACTCGTCATAACGAGGACGGATGGAGCATCCGGTGGATTAAACAGCAGGTGATGAATGGGTGTATATGGAAGCATGAAGCCGAGATATTTATTTTTCGGTGCAATTCCCCGTATATCCTTCTTTTTTGTGAGGAGAACTATGGGACGCCTCGGTGAGAGCAATAGCTTTTTCTCCATCGAAGAAACCTCACAGTACCTATTTATTACCTTCAAATCTTTCGACATCAGGGCAAATGGTTTGCTGTCCCGCGACTTTCTCGAACGTAAATTTCTCACCGCTTCTTCGTTCAGTGCGTCACAGGCGAGATGAAACCCTCCCAATCCCTTGATGGCAACAATTTTTCCATCCTTAAGCAGCCTTATCGCTTCCTTTATCGCCTTCTTTTCCCTGCCTTTGGTCTCCAATTCCAAAGCCCCCACCAATTCTACCTCCGGACCACATTCCGAACAGGCATTGGGTTGGGCGTGAAACCTGCGATCAAGGGGATTCTCATATTCCTCCCGACAACTATCGCACATCGAGAATTCACACATCGTTGTTCTGGGTCTATCATACGGTACATCGCGGATGATGGTGAATCTCGGCCCGCAATTGGTGCAGTTTATGAAAGGATATTGGAAACGACGGTCGGAGGGGTTGAACAACTCGGCAAGACATTCATCGCAGGTGGCTATGTCGGGAGAGACGAGGACATCTCGGTTGTCATTAAAGGCACTCTTGCCAATGGAAAACCTAAGATATCCCACTTTGGGATGGTTCTCATACCATACTCCGTCGATCCTGGAAAGGGGGGGAGATTTTGACTCCAATTCCCGAAGGAACTCATTGAGGTAGTTCTCCTCTCCCTCGACCTCGATAAGTACCCCATTTTCATTATTCTGTACAAATCCCGTCAGGTTGTGGCTGGTTGCGAGCCTATAGACAAAAGGACGAAAGCCCACCCCCTGAACTACACCTTTAACCAATATTTGAAGTGCCTTCCGCATTTTCTTCTCTTAAAATAACCCCCATCTGCCGACTCACGCACATTTTATCACCTCCATTATCTCATCCACGATCTCCGGGAGCCTCGTCTCCACTTTCTTGGTACAGCATTCGCCGAATGTCGTGTTGTCTTCCACCTCTATAGCATAGATTTCAATGATTTCGGGTATTTTATAGCCCACTCTTTTCCCCAACTCAACTGCGGTTGCGAAATCCACACCGTGAGAAGACGACAGATGTGAAGCAAAATTTAAATCCCTCAATGATAACTTACAGACATCGCCGGGTTTACCCTTTCCCGTTTTTATCGAATCTATGAGTATCAACCTCTCGTATCCGGCAATCTCATCCAGGGTAGACAGCCCCTCAATACTCGCCCATTTGACCTCGAAATATCCCTTCCCCAGTCTGCTCTTGAGCTCCATCGCCACCCTCATCCCGACACCATCGTCTGAGAGAATGGGGTTTCCTATTCCGAGCACCAAGGTTTTCATCTCCTGAGTGTTTTTATCACTTCGCCGTCTTTGTTGCGAATCTTAATCTCGAGCGGCATCTTTCCCGGAAGTGAATGTGTCGCACATGCGAGACAGGGGTCGTAAGCCCGAAATGCCATCTCCACCATATTGAGAAGTCTGTCAGAGACCTCACCGTGATTTATAAGCAACTTTGCAGCGCGCTCAACCGACATACAGATGGCGGCGGCGTTATTCTGCGTGGCAACTATGAGATTGACATCGGTTAAAATTCCTCTCTCGTCGGTTTTATAATGGTGAATAAGTGTTCCCCTCGGAGCTTCAACCACACCGATGCCCTCGTCGGGTGCTTCGGTTGGGATGTTCCTCACATCCGGGTCGGTAAGCTCGGGGTCTTCTGCAAGTTCAAGCATACGCTCTGCCCCGTAGAGCATTTCGATGAGTCTCGCCCAGTGGAATGCAAGTGTATTGTGTACGGGCTTGCTCCCGAGAACATCGTACATCTTCTCGTACGCCCCCTGAGCAAGTGAGGTTGCCATTCCATCGGCAACATTGAGTCGGGCAAGGGGAGCAACCCTGAAGACACCACTCTCTTTACCGTCTATAAATCCTTTCCAGCCGATGGCTTTGAGAGAAGAGAACTTCGTATAGCTCCACGGTTCCACATGCTCTTCAATATGACTAAGATAGTCGTGTCCGTTAAATTTCACAAACTCTTCGCCATCGGGGTCAATAACCCTCACATTGCCATCGTAGAAATTTACTCTATTTTGGGCATCTACAAGCCCCATATAGTAAGTTCTATGTTTATAGACATCTCCTGAAATGAGGTCAAGATACTTTTTATTCTTGATTACCCTATCATCAAACAGTTTGAGTGCTAACTGGGCAACCTCAATTAAATAATTTGCAGACTCTTTAATCCCCGCTCTATCTTCCTCTTTCAGTGCCTTTGATACACCTCCCGGTAATCCACAAACGGGACAGACGGGCTTCCCTCCGATAAGTTTCAGGATTTCACGGCATCTCTTTCTCCCCTCAATAATCTTCTTTCCAATCTCAAGCCCTACCTGTGATATAACACCAAGAATGTTTCTCTGGGATGCGGGTGCATCCAGTCCAACGATAAAGTCCGGTGCTCCGAGGAAGAAGAAATGGAGCATATGATCCTCTATCACGAAGGCAGAATACATAAGTTCCCTGATCTTCCTGGCAGGCGGGGTTGGTTCAACCTGAAATAGGTCGTCCAGTGCCTTTGTTGCAGCCATATGATGTGCCGTGGGGCACACACCACATATCCTCGATGTTATCCTCGGCATCTCCTCAACAGCCCTACCCTCACAAAACTTCTCAAACCCGCGCAATTCGGGTACCTGGAAGAACGCACGGTCCACATTGCCCGCGTCGTTCAGGAAGATCTCTATCTTCCCGTGACCTTCGAGTCTCGTTATCGGGTCAATAGTAATTCGTCTCATTCGATCTCCTTACATTTACCTTTTTCTCTTGAGCAGTGAATACGGCAGAGAAAACCTGTAAAATGTTCCAGCCGGGTCAACGATCTGCTTTATCAAATCCCGAACATCTTCATCACTCGTGTTTTCTTCGTCTTCAACTCCAAGTATCGACGCAATAAATGAGATGCCTTTGGCACCTTGATCTATCGCCGCTTTTGTCGGTCCCATACATCCACGACAGGGCATATTGGCATTTATGCAACATTCGCCACATCCTGAACGCGTCACGGGACCGAGACATATAACACCCTGTGCAAGGAAACACTTTTCCGGGTCGAGCTTTATCTCATGAGGCCTCTTTATCTCCTTTATTGACAACTTGTCGGGCTTCGAGTCGGCAAGCGGGCAGGTATCGCACAGTGCCTTATCGGGTGCCAAAACACTTCCCTTTTTCGGCAACTTATTCTTCAGTATTGCGTCTATTGCATCTGTAATTAACTCGGGAGCGGGGGGACATCCCGGCAGGTAATAATCAACGGGTATTACCTGGTCAAGTGCGCTAACTGTGTCGTAGAATTCGGGCAGATTCAATTTGTAACCGTCCACCTTCGACTCCATCTTCGGCAATATGTGTTCGGGATTTTTCACCGTTGGAACACTTTCATATACCCTTTCGAATATATCTTTTCTCCTCCAGAAGTTTGCGAGTCCCGGTATGCCGCCCAGATGGGCACAAGAACCAAACGCAATTACCGTTTTTGATTTTTTACTAAGCAATTCAGCCATCTCCCTCTGCTCGCTCGACCTTATGGCGCCGTTTATAAAACTGACATCTATTTCCCCTTTCCCCATGGATCTGACATCCGCATACTTGAAGTCAAGAGCCACCGGCCAGAAGACTATATCCACCGCAGCTGTGAGGTCGAGTATTTTTTCGTTCAGGTCGATCACCGCCTCCTCGCAGCCGCCACAGGATGCACACCAATAAAATGCAAATTTCGGTTTACCCATATTTACCGCCAATCATTAATTTGTATAAAACTAACCACAAAGTACTCAGAGAAAAAAGAGATACTTCAACTTCCTGTCACTACCCATCCCATTAGAAAAAACTCTATTTCGAACCGCAGAGCACGCGGAGAACCCATGGTCATTCCATCTTATACATGCGAACTCTGCAACTTCTGCAGTTGCCGCTCCAAAATTCACTTGATGCCGTCAATCGGTCCCAATTTTTTTATGGTTCCGATAAATTCATCGATCGTCTTGACAAACTTCCCACCCTCACTGGCAGATATCCACTCGCATCGCAATCTCTTTCTATCTATACCGAATTGCTCGAGCACCTCTTCCAACAAAAGCATCCGTCGTCTGGTCTTATAATTTCCATTAACATAGTGACAATCGCCGGGATGACAGCCCGTCACAAGCACGCCGTCTGCGCCCTTTGCAAATGCATCGAGTATAAACTCCGGGTCAATACGGCCCGAACACATCGTACGTATCACCACGAATTGCGGATTTGCTGTCATTCTCGATGTCCCAGCAAGGTCTGCGGCTGCATAGGAACACCACCTGCAGCAAAAGACTACAACATTTGGTTCGAAATCTTGCATAAGCGCTTCCAAAAGGTCATTTAACCACGAGACAGCACGGTTTCTACCATTCTGATTACCTGTTTGTCGTCGAGATTTCTCTGTTGGCAGGCACCCGCCGGACAGCCCGCGATACAGCTACCACAACCCTCACACAGTATCTCCTTCACCGTAGCTATCCTTTTGCCCTCTTTAATTTCCAATTCCCTTGCATCATACGGGCAAAGTGAAATGCATACACCACAGCCACTGCACAGGTCTTCATCAACCCATGCAACCATCGGGTCGTGGGAGAGTTCTTTCTGTCCGAACATCTCAAGAACCTTGCTGGATGCAGCTGAAGCCTGTGCCACCGTGTCTGGTATATCCTTGGGTGCATGAGCGCATCCCGCAATAAATATACCGGGTGTCAGGCTCTCCACGGGCCGCAATTTTGGATGTGCCTCGGTCAGAAAACCGTTTGCATCCGTCTGTATTTTAAGTTTCTTCGTCAGTTCATCCACACCCGATGATGGGCAAATCGCCATACCGAGCACAACGAGGTCGCATCTCAACTCTATTGGCATTCCCGCCAGCGTATCCGCCGACAGCAGAACCAGTTCGCCGTTATCCTCGTATATCTTGGAAACCTTGCCCCTAATGTAGGTTACATGGTCTTCTTCCTGTGCACGCTGTACGAACTCTTCATATCCCTTTCCATCCGAGCGAATATCTATATAAAAGATTATGGGCTGTCCATCTGGCACACGATGTTTGTAGAGCATCGCATGTTTTGCAAGATACATGCAGCAAACTTTTGAGCAGTAGGGCTTGTGTAGCTCGGGGTCACGGGAACCCACACAACTTACAAATGCAACTCGCCTCGGTATTTGTCCATCCGACGGACGACGAATCTCTCCATTTGTTGGTCCCGATGCGGAGAGCAACCGCTCAAATTGTAGCCCATCTACCACATCTTTGTATCTTCCGGCTCCGTATTCACCAATATTCTGCACACCGTAAACTTCATAACCAGTTGCAACGACTATCGCGCCAACCTCCTCCTCTACGAAATCATCCTCCTCATCAAACTTTATTGCGTCGAGGTCACAAACCTTCTCACATACACGACATTTGCCGGTTTTGAAATACCTGCAGTGTTCTCTATCTATCACGGGTTTGTTCGGCACTGCCTGTGGAAATGGAACATATATCGCCTTACGAGGTGCAAGGCCCTGCTCAAATTCAGAGGCAACCTTTGTTGGACATTTCTCTATACACAGCCCGCATCCCACACATTTCGACCAATCAACATAGGATGCCTTCAATCTAATTTTTACCTTGAAATTACCCACATAGCCGGATACATCGTCAATCTCCGCATAGTTATAAAGCTTAATATTCTTGTGCTGTGCAACCTCAACCATCTTCGGGGTCAGTATACACTGTGAACAATCAAGTGTGGGAAAGGTTTCGGAGAGCTGCGCCATATGTCCACCAATCGATGATGATTTCTCGACGAGTATTACCTGATACCCCGCATTCGCTATATCGAGGGCGGATTGTATCCCGGCGATACCGCCACCGATAACAAGTGCACGCTTTGTTATCGGCACGGAGAGAGGGGTGAGTTCTTCGTTGAGTTTCACCTTCTCAACGATTGTCTTTATAATCTTAATTGCTTTTTTTGTCGCCTTATCCACATCTTTGTGTATCCAGCTGCAGTGCTCTCGTATATTTGCCATCTCACAGCGGTATGGGTTGAGTCCGGAAAGTGCTGTGACATTCCTGAAGGTAAGTTCGTGCAGTGTCGGCGAACATGCCGCCACAACAACTCCAGTGAGATTCTTCTCTTTTATGCGGGCTCTGATCATACCCTGCCCGGGGTCTGAACACATATATTCGTAATCCTCGGCGTGCACAACCCCGGGATATTCCTTTATTGCCTCAACTACCCTCTCAATTTGAACTGTCGAGGCGATATTGATCCCACAGTGACAGACAAAAACACCGATACGCTGTTTCATGGTGTGTATGCTTCCCTCAATTCCAAAAGACTGCAATCAAGGCTAATGTAATTGTGTAAAAAGCCAAAAAACGGTAGTCGCAACCTTCAGTGGTTGTGCAAAAACAACTGTTGCACAGCATCTCATACGAGCCGTAGGGCCGTATGGAAAGGATTTTATATAAATGGTAGCACTATGCCCCGCACCTAATAGGTGCGAGGGTATGCAATAGTGCTCCATAAAAGGCTGACGCCTTAATTCCAGGAGTTAATCCGTTGCACAGCATCCGTATGGAAAGGATTTTACGCCTTAACTCCGTCACAATCGACATTAAAAGTTCTCCTGCAAAAGTGGAACGGGGTCTATATAATTCAGGTCAAACCCCAGGGACTTTCTTTTTACATTAAATGCCCTGCCCATAATCTGTGTGAAGTATACCACGGGCATTTCCTCAAAATCGTAGTACTTATCCTTCACATCTTTCTGCCTTCTATCGAGATTGAACTGACAGAGTGGACAACTCGTGGCAATTATATTCGCGCCAAAAGACCTCGCAGAGTTAATTATCTTGTAAGTTCTCTCCACCACGAGGTCTACCGCATTTACGGTATTATATGAACCACAGCACTCGTTTTTATAAGGGAAATCCACGGTATCTATCCCCAAAGAAGTAAACAGATCCTCAAGGATGGTCGGATTTTCTGCATTATCGATTGCCGAATTTTGAGGTCTCAAGAGCAGGCATCCGTAATAGGATGCCACCTTGAGGTTCGAGAGCTTGTTCTTAACCTTTTTACCAATATTATCAAATCCTATTTCTTCCTTCAATAATGTGAGAAGATGCAGGACCTCTACATCGCCGTTGTAGTCTATTTCCCTGTCCATAAAATTGTTGATTTTGTCTCTCGATTCCTCATCTTCCTTAAAAAACTCATTTGCCTGTTTGAGTGTGTTATAGCACATTGAACACAGAGTAACCACCCTATCGTCACCATTACTCTGCTCCTTTACCCTTATCAAGTTTCTGATCGGTGCAACCTTATGCATCAGATCATCAGATGCGAGCGAATAGACTGTTCCACAGCAATTCCATCTTTCGAGTTCCACGAGGTCGACTCCGAGCACCTTCAGCGACGCCACCGCCGAATCTTCAAAATTCTTTGCGCTCGTCTTGAGCGTACAGCCTGGATAGTATAATACCTTCATATTTTCCAAAATTATGCGTTAAGAAACCACGAGACGATAAACATCCTTATATCAAATATTAAAATGTAAATATCAAAATTATCCGCAGGATCCGTATGGACAATTCAAAAATAAAAAAGAGGAGAGAGAGTGTATCATATTTTTGCATTTTTATATGTCATTTTGATTTTTGACATTTGCTTTTTGATTTTTCAGTGAAGTTCTGTGTTCATCTGTGGTTAATGCATAGCATGGGATTACGCTGTCTGTTTTCTGAAATTTGCAACCAGGGCGATTTGGGGAAGTATAAATATGTCTTCCTCCTTGATCTCTTTTATTTTCATGTAATCGAGGTTCTCCCTTAAATTAACCTGTCTCAATGCCTCCATTATCTTTGAGAGATCAATTCCCCGGGGACACCGGACCGTGCACATATAGCAGGAGGCACATATCCATATTGTGTTACATTGTAAAGCAAGCTCAGGTAGTCCAATTTGAAGCAACCTTATGACCTGATTGGGAAGCATATCCATTTGGGCTACACTCGGACAACCACCCGAACACTTCCCGCACTGATAACAGGCGTCAAGGTTTTGCCCTGAAAGTTCCGAAATTTTATCCACCAATTCAGCCATAATCTTAAGATGTTCTTGTTTCTGCCGCTATCAACTCATAGAGACCGGAAAGCAACTTTTCTCCGACTTCTTTATTTTTCGGGGTCGGCTTTATGCCGATGATTACAGTTTTTATTCCCCAATTTGCTAAATACTCAGCCATAAAATTTAAGGACAGGGAATGAGTTGAGATACCCTGGAGAGCCAACTCCCCGGGCATCAAAATTTTCATATCCCCTTCATTCTCAAAGTAAACCACATCCACGATTATCAAAGTTTCAATTTTCCTGCCTATTATCTCGTGAAGATAATTTTCCGGCGCCACACCACAATCAATGAATCTATCGGGATATATCTTCTCTCCCTTTCTCGCCAACTCCACACCGATCCTGTCAATTTCCTTCAGTTCATTGCCGACGCCGGCTATCAAGAAATTAGTTCCATTTACAATAGATTTAATTTTTGATATTTGATTTTTAAATTTCTTATAGGGAGTCATAGAGTATTACCCTGTGTTTACATCTCGGACAGAGTATGGTAAACAGGTCCTGTCGTTTGTCAAATGAGACCTTCTTCTCAACTTCTTCCACAATCCCCAACTCTTTCAAACTCATAATTACAAACCCCATATTGGCTGCTCCCTTTTCTTCTAACTGGTCCATTAACCATAATATATGTTTTTTGGTTGCGATTGGTCTTCCACAGTTTTCACAAACGATCAGTTCTCTCTCAACCGATTCGACCAGGTCTTTTCTATCGTACACAGCCATGGCAAATTCCGGAACCATCTTAATACCGTTTCCACAGGTACAGACCCTTTCACACTCGCCACAGGTTATACACCTATCGAAATATCTTACGACCCTTCTCTTTCTATTTTCAACATCATCGACAATTTCAATCGCCCCCGGAGGACAGACCTCCATACATGCAGTACAACCCAGGCACTCATCCTGAAATTCGGGTTTTCCCCGATACCCGGGATGGAACTCCGCCTTTCCGTATGGATATCTTACGGTTGCTGCCCTTGTAAATATATTCTTAAAAGCCTCCCTCAGTTCTCTCAGCTTTGGATACCGCATAGTAAAATTAAAAATTAAGTATTAAAAATCAAAAATATCACCGCCGTTGGCGGGATCCCGCTATGGCGGGACATATTAAAATGCAAAAATAACAGCAATGCTGTCATTGCGAGTCCCGATTTTATCGGGACGAAGCAATCCCAATATGAGATTCCTTGCTTTGCTCGGAATGACCCTCTGGGTCAATTTTTGATTTTTGCATTTTTTCTGTCCTCTTCGTACCTATCACACACAGATCTCTTCCAGAGTTTCGTACCGGATTTGTGCGCACCCCTCGCCAGGGCATGGGAAGCGGTTGCCGAGGTGAAAAATATTAAAATTACAGCCAGTAGAGCCTTCACCCCGAGCGAGTTGAATCCGACAAGCACACACACACCTATCAATATACCCCAGGTTCCAACGGTCACACCCTTCGTTGCCGCCTGCAATCTGTTATACACATCGGGGAGCCTGATGAGTCCAATGCAACCAAACACATCAAAGGCAACTCCAATACCTATTAATATAATACCTATAATTTCTCTCATTTTCTGTTGAGTTAATTGAGTTAATTAAGTTAATTCACTCATCAAACTTTTTCCCTTCTAAGTACTTTGCGAGCGCAATGGTGCCGATGAACGACAGGAATACCCATGCCAACGAAATATCTATGAGAAACTCTCTTTCGAGTTTTACGGCAAGAAGGGTGCATACACCCACCACCAGAATCCCCATAATGTCTATCGCAACCATTCTGTCCGCCAATGTCGGGCCAAGTGCGACCCTCAAGAGACACAGGAAACATAAGCCAAGTAGTATTATAATCAAAACACTCACTCGAATATCCTCACGAGAAATCTTTCAAATTTTTTCACGATTATTCTCGTGGCGTTCTCCTCATCTTGAGCATAAACTTTTATCCAATGTATATACAGATACTCATCCCTGATGTCCACCGAGAGCGTACCGGGTGTCATTGTTATCGAATTGGCAAGGACCGTCCTGCCTATCTTGGACTTCAGCACCGTTCTTACCCTTACGATACCCGGTTCGATGGGCATTTTGGGGTGGAGCACCCTGTAAGCAACATCCACATTTGCTTTTAGACACTGCCAGGCAAAAAAAGGCATATACAATACGATAAGCCAGAAATACCTCTGGGGTTCAAACCATTTTATAGGTCTTTGAGAAAACCTCTTTCCGAAGATAACGGTTACAAGCAGCGAGAAACCAGCCCCCACCAGAAGACTCTGGTAATTTAAAGTCCAGGTCAACAGAAGCCACAAAATGAATGAATCTATAAATAAGATAACTCTTCTCATAGCAAATCAAAAATATCCACAGGATCCGTATGGACATCTAAAAATGCAAAAACACTAACCACAGATTGCACAGATTTTCACAGATATCCCAGATTGAAATATTTTTTAAATCAGTGAAATCCCTGCCTGCCGGCAGGCAGGCGTGGCTTATTTTTAATTCTTGATCCGTCATTTTGATTTTTGCATTTTGATTTTTAATATGATATCAGTCCTGCGTATTCAATACCGTTTTTTAAAACTTCAACGGCGGGGGTTAAGAGAATATTTCTTAACTGTGGGATGAGAAGAAGCCCCATGCTTACACAAAGAACGGCAAGTATTATCATAGAAAATTTCATAAATCCGGGTACTTCTTTTGTCTCCCGTAGGTCTTCCCTCAACGGTCCAAAAAACACATCCCTCTGTACCTTCATGTAATAAGCCAGTGTAATTATACTTCCAACAATAGCCCAGATAGCAAAACCAAATCGGTTTGCAAACAAACAGGCGATAATGATTACCAACTTGCTCCAGAACCCGCTGAAGGGAGGAACCCCCGCAATAGACATAGAGGCAATGAATGAACTACCGCCCGTAACCGGCATCTTCCCGTTCAATCCTCCCAATTTTTGCATATCTCTCGTGCCGGTGGCATATACAACTGCCCCGGAATTCAAAAACAGAAGTGATTTAAATACCGAGTGATTTAAAAGGTGAAGCAGCCCACCCAAAATGCCTAATGGTGTTCCGAGGCCTATACCCAATATGATGTAACCCACCTGGGATATGCTTGAATATGCGAGAAGTCTCTTGAAATCCCTTTGACCGATAGCCAACAGACCACCCACCATCAACGAGATGGTCCCCAACACCATCAAAATATCCGACAAAACCGGGGTTATCCCGAATACATTGAATATGATGCGAATCAGGGCGTAAATTCCCAACACCTTTATTAATACCCCGGACAACATCGCCGATATGGGCGCGGGTGCCGATGGATGTGCATCGGGAAGCCAGGCATGAAATGGCATAATCGCCGCCTTCATTCCAAACCCCATAATAAACAGTGCACCTACAAAGACGACGGGGGCTGTACCCTTTGTGGCAAGTACTCTCGCCATATCAGCCATATTAAGTGTTCCTGTATATGAATACAGCAAGGCAATCCCAAAGAGTATAAAGCTCGATGCAATTGTACCCATAATCTGATATTTGAAGGCTGCCTCGAGCTCTTCTGCTCCGGTACCGAAGGCGACGAGTGAGTAGGAGGCAATGGAGGCAATTTCCAGAAATACAAATAGATTAAACATATCGCCGGATAATATAACTCCGTTCATACCGGCCAACATAAGCAGGAAAAGACAGTAATACCTGTTTTTTTCGGTGAACCTCTCCATATAATTTACCGAAAATATCGTCGCCATCAGGGCAACGAGATTCACGATGATGAGCATGAGGGTCGATAATCCATCCTTCACCCAGTATATACCGATAGGTATGCCGTTAACGGGTTCCCATCCCCCTATCTTATAAACGAGAGTTCCAAACCGAAGAAGCAGAAATGATATAACAAGAAGTGACAGGTTGATAAGATTAGCTAAAACATCTCCCACTCTCCTTGGTTTTATTAAGGAGAGGACAAATGCCCCAAAAAGCGGTAAACCGATAAATAATGGAAGAAAATACATTGTTAAATGTTAAATAGTTGATTAGTTGAATAGTTCATTAGACTCCGTCATTGTGTTTCTTGGTAATAAATGCATTCAACTGCGGCGCTAAATTCTCTACAATTCCCGTTAATTCTTCAAATTTTTTAGTGGCAAGTAATTTTCTTCTTAAAGCCCTATTTAGCCACCTTTTTGTCTCCCATAAAGAGCCGCGAGAGATATGCAAAAATCTAATTTGTTCTCTTATATGAAACCTACCCAGTGATTCTACAATATTTGCCCCAATAGAATCCGCAGCGTCTACAATTTGCATCCCCAAAGTGTTCTTAGCAAAGTAGTCCCATTTTATCACTTCATCCCAAATTTTATCTGCCAAGGTATCCGCCAATTGAACAATTCTTGATTTTTCAGGTCCTTTAAACATTTAACTAATTAACCAATTAACCAATCAACTAATTAACTAATCAACCAATCAACTATCCCCTCAACTTTCTTATCTTCTCAATATCAAATGTTCCGTATTTTTGATAAATTCTCACCGCTATCCCAACGAGCAGGGCTGTCGTGGCAAGTCCGATAACAATTGCCGTGAGAACCAATGCCTGCGGTAGGGGGTCAACAAATTTTACGTGCTCCGCACCCTTGAGCTCTATCGGAGGCATGCCTTCGCCCCTATAACCTATCAAGGCAAAGAACAGGAATAATGCATAGTCCATTATGCTGACCGAAATTATCATCTTGATAAGGTTTCTCTTTACCAAAACACCAAAGAGACCCACTAAGAAAAGTATGATTGGTAAAATGTACACCATAGTAAAATCAAAAATACCTGCCTACCGCCTATACAGGTCGTATGACAGGCAGGCATATTAAAATGCAAAAATAACAGCAATGCTGTCATTGCGAGGCCCGATTTTATCGGGACGAAGCAATCCCAATATGAGATTCCTCGCTTTGCTCGGAATGACACTCTGGGTCAATTTTTGATTTGTCCATACGGATCCCGCGGATATTTTTCATATTTGATTTTTTATTTTTTAATTTTCGTCTTTCTCGAACAGCACCAATGCCAGCAATATAGTGGAAATGGCTCCTCCAACCTCCACGGCGATTGCTATATTACAAACGGGTATGATGCCCGCACTAAATATCGTAAAGGGCAAACCTTTCCCCATAATATTGAGGAAAAATATTCCACCCACCACGAGCCCGAGGACAGCTACCAACCAGAAAAGTAGAATACCGGATGACTCCAACCTCGATGTGCTCTTTTTCTCCCCCTCAAGTTTTTCTCTCTCACCCCCATATGCCAGCACCAAAAGTACCACTGCCCCCGCTATAATGAGCCCTCCGGCAAAACCTCCTCCGGGTGTAAGATGTCCGTGGAGGGTAACATATATGCCGAAGACAATAATCAACGGAGCAAATATTCTCGATACTGTCTTTACGATCTCACTCATACCTTAGTAAAATCAAACATTAAATATCAAAAATCAAAAATACCTGCCTACCGCCTATACAGGTCGTATGACAGGCAGGCATATCAAAATGCAAAAATTATTTTCTCCCTTTAAGGGTTAAAATACTTGAAGCAAAAATATTAGAAAACTCGTCCAACTCTTTCAGAAACCAAGCGACTTCTTGTGATTTGGCTCGTTTGCTATCACGAAGTAATGCAAGCCATAACTTGCTTTCATTAGTTGATTTCAAAGATGTGTTAAAATAGTTAGTAAAATCTCTCTTGCTGCTCGCCGACTGTCCCTCAATATAGTTTCCAAGAATGCTCGTGCCACTCCGTAGTAATTGGTCGCCAATCCTCTTTGAAACATTGTCATTGGGCAATTTATCTATAAACTCTATGAGTCTTAATGTAAAGTTATACAGTCTCTTCTTAAACTCAATTTTTAACTTTTGATTTGTCCATACGGATCCCGCGGATATTTTTGATATTTGATTTTTGCATTTTAATTTTTAATATTTCATATTTTCTTGTAGTCTTTTCTCAACGGGCATACGCCATCTGGCCAATCCCCCGCCAACAGAAGTCTCTTCAAACCCGGGTGTCCCACAAAGTTTATCCCCAAGAGTTCCCATATCTCGCGTTCGATCCACTTGGCTGCCGTTATAACCCCTGAAATAGAAGATACCTCTGGATTCTTCTTGTCTATTTTTAAGCGCAGTGAGAAGAATTTATCCTCACGGTCGGCGGAAAAATGATACAGAATCTCGAAATTATCGATGGTGTCAACTCCACTCGCAATAGAAAATCTCAATCCGAGGTCCTTAAATAATATCCTGGAGGATTCCTCCAGGTCCTCTTTCCGCACCTCTATGTAAAACCTTCTCTCGTTCTTTTTCTTCCAAGAGAGAATCCTGTTTCCCAATTTCTCTTTTACTATATCCTCAATCATTCCTATTGTTATATGTTGTAAGTTAAATGTTTAATGTCCCACTACATTTCACATTCTACCCGTCACCTACTTATCGCCCCACCAATGCGGGGCTCCTACACACCCAATCAACTATTTAACTAATCAACTACTCAACTAATTACACATTACACGCTTCTCAATTTCTTAACCACCTTAACGATTCCATCAATTATTGCCTCGGGTCGCGGGGGACAACCGGGTACGTAAGCGTCTACGGGGATAATTCTGTCAACAGGACCACGAGTATAATAAGAATCTTTAAAAATTCCCTTTGAACATGCGCATCCACCCACTGCCACAACTGCCAGTGGCTTTGGCGCCATATCGTAAAGATACTTCAATCTCGGGGCGCCCTTCACATTTATCATTCCGGTAACGAGCATGCAATCGGCATGTTTTATTGAACCCACGAGTTTAATGCCGAATCTCTCGAGGTCAAATCTGGGTGTCAGGGCATCTAAGATCTCGATATCACAGTTATTGCAGGGTCCCGACGCGAAATGGAAGACCCAGATCGAACGAGACAATATACCACCTATACTCATAATAAAATCAAAAATCAAATATTAAAAATCAAACATTACAAGCTTTACCACAAAGGCACCAAGTCACGAAGTCCACAAAGTTTTAGTTATCGATAATCCGCGGTCTGAGGTCTATGGTCTCAAATTTTAATTTTTGATATGTCCATACGGATCCCGCGGATATTTTTCATATTTGATTTTTGATATTTGATATTATCCTGGTTTGTCATCTTACAATTTTTAATCTTTAAATCCCATTTCTCACATCCCTAACATTGCAAGTATTATACCTATCACCCCGAGGGGGAACAAACCAAACCAGAAAAATTTAACCGCCTGGTCTATCTTCAATCTCGGATTCGTATTCTCCAGTACTATTATTATAAAGAGTAGCAGTAGATACTTGAGAATGCCCACCGGAGAGTTCACCGGTCCCCAGAAAATTTCCAATAAGAAAAGCGGCAAAATCACGAGCATCATATACTGCGTGATTTTGAAAAATCCCAATAGAGGACCTGAATACTCAATATAGGCACCACCCGATATCTCAGTCTCTGCTTCCGGAATGTCAAAGGGTACCCTCGCTAATTTTGCCTGCATACAAATTATTGCAACTATGAACGCGATAATTCCCGATAGTGAACTGGCTATCGCACCATTTTGTGCCTGAAATCCCATTATGCTGGCGAGCTTAAGTTGGTGTGTTTTAAGTACCGGGATAGCCAGAGATGTCCAAAAGGCAAGTTCGTAGGAGAGAACAAGTTTTATTTCACGACTCGCCCCGAGTGAAGCCAGGGGATTCCCCGATGCACTCGCCCCTAAAACCACACACACCGAAGGTATGAGTAGAAGATAAACACAAACGATGAGGTCTCCATTAAAACCGTATGCTCGATTTATTAAATTCAANCCCACAATTGTCGATACCACAGTCACCGCCGCAAAGGCAACAACGGGAGAAAACATAAATATNGACCTCGNGGAATGCTCCGGAATCGTTATCTCTTTTATNAAAAGTTTCNTGATATCATAGAAGGGCTGCAAAAACGGAGGCCCNACCCTCGCCTGTATCCTCGCGGTGAGNTTCCTTTCAACCCACGAGGCAATNCCGCCNGCCNCGAAGACGGCCANAAACCCGGGGAAAACTANATAATAGAATAAAACCATAGTGAAATCAAATATCAAAAATCAAATAGTAAAAATTCATATAAAAAATATAAAATTATCTCCTCCCATTAAGTGTTAGAAGACTTGAGGCAAAGATATTGGAAATTTCATCCAATTCTTTCAGAAACCAAGCAACTTCTTCCTGTTTGGCTCGTTTGCTGTCACGAAGTAACGTAAGCCATAATTTGCTCTTGTTAGCTGACTTCAAATTAAACCCACTTTTTAATTTTTGATTTGTCCATACGGATCCTGCGGATATTTTTGATTTTTACATTTTGATATTTGATTTTTCTTTTAGTCCCAATTGCTTTCTCCAGTTAACCGCCTTTACAAATATATTTTCTTCAATTTTAACTATATCTTCAGATTCTTCAAACTTCCCTTCTTCTATACAAGGACACCTCTCCAAAATGAAATTCAACCTCGCAAGGTTGAGGGGCCTGGTCTTATATTCCACGATTTCGTCAATGTTTACCCCAAACGGGCACGCGATAAGGCAGGTCTTACATCCGGTGCAAAGAAAATTCGACCTTTTCAAATCCCCATCCACCTTTTTAAGTGCATCATGGGGACAGCTGCTTACGCAGGGGGCATCCTCACAATGCCTGCAGATCACCCTCCTTACAGCCAGCTCAATTACACTTTCTAACTCATTGCAGGGTGGAACGAGCTCTTTTTCTTCGTAAATT
>JGI24025J20009_10001352_pt1 | contig 18530 bp, 21 predicted proteins | sample Cruoilmetagenom3_FD_20009 | JGI IMG/M metagenome (IMG submission 20009) | reverse complement strand
ACGCTCACCCGGCTGAAATCACTGTCATTGTTCGGGAAGAATTGCGTCGGCAAGTTCCCGGCAATCACGACGGTGAGACCAAGCGCAGAAATGCCAATCAGCACCATCCAGATGCGGTGATCAAGATAGCGCGCGGCGAGGAAGCGTGAGCGCTGGTGGAAATCATTATGGCGCGCTGAACCCTGCAAGCGCGCGGCCAGCACACCGATACCAATGTTGACGAGTGCGCCAATCAGATAGAGCCCGAATATCGCCAGTGCGATCATCCAGATTGCGGGCATTTCAAACTCTATCGCTTCTGCGGTCGGAGCACCCGCCGCAGGGTCAGCCGTCAACGCAGCGAACAGCGCACTCAGCCCAATGATCGCGGCCACGATTGCCACGCCNGAGACGATGTTGAGCGGAATGAACCACCAGCGGGTGCCGATATTGCCTGTTCGCGCGCGCATTTGGCGAAACTTGGCCGTNTCCAGAGACCAGCGCAGCACCTTCATATAGCGGTCCATCATCGGACCTTCGCCGTGAACCGCATGCCCCTTGGCCTTGAGGAAATAGGCCGCCGCCATTGGCGTTATCAATCGCGCCACAGCAAGGCTCATCAACACCGCAACCACCACGGTCAGGCCGAAATTCTTGAAAAATTGCCCGGAAATACCCGGCATCAAGCCAACAGGCAGGAACACCGCGACAATGCAGAATGTAGTCGCGACCACCGGCAGGCCGATCTCATCTGCCGCATCAATGCTCGCCTGATAGGCACTTTTGCCCATGCGCATATGGCGCACGATATTCTCGATCTCGACAATGGCGTCATCGACAAGGACACCGGCCACCAATCCAAGTGCGAGCAAAGAAAGCGTGTTGAGCGAGAAGCCGAACCACGCTTCCATGAAATAGAAGGTCGGGATGGCCGACAGCGGGATCGCCAGCGCGGCGATGATCGTCGCGCGCCAGTCNCGCAGNAACAGGAAGACCACCACCACTGCCAGCAAAGCGCCTTCAACAAGCAGCGCCATAGAGCTTTCATACTGGCCCTTGGTGTAATCGACTTCGGTAAACAGGCGCGTAAAGGTAACGCCTTGGTTGGCCTCCTGAACCTGCTGCAGAACTTCAACCGCCTCATCATAGACGCGCACGTCGCTTTCGCCCCGCGCGCGGGTGATGGAGAAGGTGACGACCTGTTTGCCATCCACCTTGGCCAGAGTGCGCACTTCGCCAAAGGAGTCCTGTACCCGCGCCACATCGCTCAGCTTGATGGTGCGCCCCCCGCCGATGTTGATCAGCGTCTGCGATAGGTCATAGGCGCTGGCAGCATTACCGAGCACACGCACCGACTGGCGCGATCCGGCGATTTCCGCCTGCCCGCCTGCCGCGTTGACATTGAGCTGGCGCAGCGCGCTGTTGATCTGACTGGCAGTTACCCCGAGCGACTGCATGCGCGCGGGATCAAGGATAACGAGGATTTCCCGGTCCACGCCGCCGCTGCGGCTGACTTCAGCAAGGCCGTCAACAGTCAACAATTGCTTGGTTACGACGTCATCGATGAACCAGCTCAATTGCTCCAGCGTCATGTCATCGGCGCTCACGCCGAAAGACACGATAGGCCGCGAACTTGTCGCCTGCTTCGAAATACGCGGTTCGAGAATGCCATCGGGCAATTCGCCGCGAATATTGTCAATCTCGCCCTTCACCTCGTTCACCGCGTCATCAACGTCGGTGCCGATGGCGAATTCAATACTGGTGAAGGAATTGCCTTCAGAGGCGGAAGAATAGAGGTTTTCAACTCCGTCCAGCGTCTGCACCGCAGCTTCGACGCGCTGGGTTATCTGGTTGACGACCTCGGGCGGAGCCGCGCCAGGTTGCGAAATGCTGACCGTGACAACGGGAAATTCGATATCCGGATTGTCCTGAACATCCATGTCCTGAAAGGACGTGATCCCGGCGACCATCAGACCGATAAAGGCCAGGATCGGGAAGATCGGGTTGCGAATCGCCCAGGCAGAAGCTTTGCTGAAATCCATGGGCCGGGCCTTAGCCTTCGTTTTCGGTCGCCGGGCGCACCCGGTCGCCTTCGGTCAGGAAACCACCGGCGCGCATCACCACCCGCTCTGTTCCGTCGAGGCCCGAAGCGATGATAATGCCGGCATCGCTGATCCTGCCAANCTCCACCGCACGGCGGACCACGGTATCCTCTGCATCGACGATGTAGACATAGCTGCCCGCATCGTCAGAGAAGATCGCACTTTCAGGAAGGCGGGTTGCGACCGATATGTCGCTGGCAAGCTGCACAGTAGCAAAACCACCGGGGCGCAGTGCCGCATCGTAAGGCAAGGCACAACGCGCCGTGCCCTGCCGCGTCTGCTCATCAATCACAGGCGATTTCTGCCAGATCTGACAGGTAAATTCATCATCAGTGCCGACGGGCACCAGAGTCCCGGTTGCACCAATATCGATCTGCTGCAGTTCAGCTTCCCCGACACGGGCAAGCAATTCCATCTCACCGCCTCTGGCGATAGAAAACAGCGTGCCAGAGCCGGGGGTGACGACTTGTCCGGGTTCAACATTGCGAGTCAGCAACAGGCCAGCAGAAGGCGCCACGATGTTGAGTTGGGCATTGCGCGCACGGCGTTCTGCCAATTGCGCACGCGCCACATCCACACGGGCCACGGCAGCATCGCGCGTCGCGGTTAAGCGGTCGATATCGGCCTGACTGATAAAGCCGCGCTCCACCAATTGCAGCGCACGGTCGAGATTGGCCTGCGCGAGATCGGCATCGGCCTGTGCCACGTCGATTTGCGCCGTTAGCGCGCCCAATTGCTGGTTCTGAACTGAACGGTCGATCAGCGCGAGAACCTGTCCTGCCGACACCCATTCGCCTGCCTCGACGGGAACCGACACGACGCGGCCGCCTTCGCCGACCACGCCCACGGGCATTTCGCGCCGCGCGGCCAATGTACCGGTGGCATTGATAGTCCCTTCTAACGTTGCCGATCCGGGAACCGAGACAGTTACGACCGGAAGATCGCTGCTGCCGTCTGCCGTTGGGGCGAAAGGAACGTTCTCTTCGCCGCCCGACAGCATCAGACTGGCGATGATGGCGGCGACAACAATCACCGCAAGCGCGATCCACAGGCGCCGTTTTCGCGCGCGCCGTTCATGGGGCGTGTCTACGCCGGCCAAGCCTTCATCATCGGCTACGACATGGCCGTCCGCATCGCTGGAACTAACTCTGGTCTCAAGATTCATCGGCGCATTGCCTTTTCAAAGGCCCTGTCGGGAAATTTTGCGTGGCTTATCACAATTGCTCCCGTCAGGCGACCGGACCATTGGCGGTATGCCGCCTCTAGCGGCTTTGAAGCAGATTGCACAATGCAACCCTCTGCCAAACTGCAATGCAGTCCGACAAAGGGCCATGACCGGACATTGAAAAAGGGCGGGAAGCCACTGACTTCCCGCCCTTCAAATCTTACATGCGCCTGATATGGCGCGATAAGTTTAGCGCACCTTGCCGCGCTGCACGAGGTTCACGATCCCCAGCAGTACGACTGCGCCGACAAATGCGGTGATGAGATACATGATCCAGCCCGCATCGGCGTTCAGGAAGCCAACCATACTGCCGATGGCGCTGCCGATAACACCGCCGATAACGCCGACGATGATATTCCAGAAAATGCCCATCGAGGCATCGCGGCTCATAACTTTGCTGGCCAGCCAGCCAGCGATGCCGCCGAAAACAATTGTCGCAATCCAACCCATAACCCTGTTCTCCTCATTTACCCCCGAATCGGGGTATGGAGCACAAACGTAGAGGGAGATTCGGTGTTCCGAAACTCCCTCATGAAATTGTTTGTCTGGATCCAGGTTGTGGGGCCGGGCTGCGCACCCGGTGCGCGATCAGTATTTCAACTGCCGCTCGTAAAGGTCGCGGTAGTGCTGGATGCGGGTAACCCGCAGGCCCTGCATTCCCGAGCGGTCAACAGCGCGTTGCCAGCCGGCGAATTCTTCCAGCGTCAGGCCGTAGCGTTCAAGCACTTCGTCAATCGTCAGCAGACCGCCGTTGACGGCAGCCACGACCTCGGCCTTGCGACGCACGACCCAACGCTTCGTCTTGGGCGAAGGCAGATCCTCGATCGTCAACGACTCGCCAAGGGGGCCGATAACCTTCGCAGGACGGATTTTCTGATTCTCGATCATGTGTTTCCTCGGTTGGTCGGATCGTCGCAGTCAGCGCGCCGACCAATAGTGGCGCAAACAGCTTTGCCATTGGCTAAATCATCAGGGTTAACGCCGTATTTGCCATTTCCTGTGGTCTGCCCCGTCAATGCCTTGTCATGGTGCGACGCGATGTGCTGCGCACATTCCGCATCGAAGCTAGCGATCGCGCCATCATCATGCGAAGCAAGTTCACCGCGCAGATCACGGGCTGCTGCCAGTTTGGCGACAAGGTCTGACCAATTCAGCGCGCACAGGTCTTCGCCCACGGTTTCACCGTGGTTCGCACCGTTTGCATCGGGGGCAATGGGAGGTTTCCCTTCGAACATGGCGAGGAGCTTTAAGGCGCAAGCGTCAAGAAGCGGTAAAATGTGCTTTAACCTTGTGTTACACATCGTAAACACCGTGCAGGCAGGGGCTTTTGCCACCGCGCCTAAGCGTGTAGGCGCGCGGCCATGCCTTCCGAAGCCATCCCAATCGAAACTGGCACAATTCCCTCGCTGCCGATTGCCGTCGATGCCGAAGCGCTGTTCGACTTGCCGCGCGCGGCCAGCGAATGCCGCATCGTTGTCGCCATGTCTGGCGGGGTGGACAGTTCGGTGGTGGCNGCTTTGGCCGCGCAGACTGGCGCTGAAGTGATCGGCATTACGCTTCAGCTTTATGACTATGGCGCGGCGACCGGGCGCAAGGGCGCATGCTGCGCGGGTGATGACATCCGTGATGCACGCATGGTGTCAGACCGGCTGGGTATCGCGCATTACGTTTTCGACCATGAAAGCAGCTTTCGCGAAGAAGTGGTCGAAACATTTGCCGACGAATATCTCGCCGGACGCACGCCCATCCCCTGCATTCGCTGTAATATGGGTCCCAAGTTTACCGATCTGCTGCGCATGGCGCGCGAATTGGGGGCCGATTGCCTCGCCACCGGCCATTATGTGCGGCGCGTTGTCGGAGAAGACGGTGTGGAACTGCACCGAGCGCATGATCCGGCCCGCGACCAGTCCTATTTCCTTTACGCGACCACAGAAGAACAGCTCGATTACCTGCGCTTCCCTCTGGGCGGCCTGCCCAAGAGCGACGTGCGCGCGATTGCGGAAAGCTTCGGCCTCGTTGTCGCCAACAAGCCCGATAGCCAGGACATATGCTTCGTGCCCGATGGCGATTATGCCAAGATCGTCAAGAAAATGCGCCCCGAAGGCGGCCGCGCTGGGCAAATCGTCCATTCCGAGACAGGCGAAGTGCTGGGCCAGCATCCCGGCATCATTCACTATACCGTGGGTCAGCGGCGTGGTCTGGAGATTGGCGGGCAGCCCGAACCGCTTTATGTCGTGGGCCTAGATGCCGAAACAGCAGAGGTTCGCGTTGGGCCGAAGCGGCTTCTTGCGGTTGGCGCAGCGCAAATTATTGAAACCAACCGTATCGGGCCGCTTCCCGATGTACCGCTCACTGCCAAAGTCCGCTCACTATCGAAGCCCGTGCCGATTATGCTGGAGGGCACTTTGGGCGGTGGCGCAACAGTGGCGATCCGCTTCGCCAGCCCTGAATTCGGCGTCGCGCCGGGACAGGCGGCGGTGATCTATGCAGGAGACCGCGTGGTCGGTGGCGGCTGGATCGAGTCGACAGAATCGGCCTGAACCGTTTCAGCCGTCCCAAGGTTCCAGCACACAGCCCGGTCCTTCACTAAAGGTCGCAGTCGTGCTGGTAATTAGCGGGACTGTCGCGGTTACGCTTTGCGCTCCTTCATCTTCGCTCAGCCAGATGACGCCCATGCCCGGCATCAAATCATCGTCGCAACTGCCCAGCTCTCGGCCTGCAATATGGCGGCACGAACAGGCGGACTTTGCGGCATAGCTAGTACCGGTCTGAGAGTAACCGGCAATCGCCTCGCCGAAGAAGAAGGCCGCGATACCCACTGCCAATGCGACGATCAGCGCGATGCGCAAAATGATCGTGAGGAAGCCTGTCTTTGCCTGTTTTGCGGTTGCCATTCGTCTGCGCCTGCTGGAAAGGATGCGCGTATATGTCGCGTCGCCAGCCTCCTAACCATCTTGCTCGTCATGCGCCAATAGCTTGCGCACTATCGCTGGCGATTGCGGCCTGCGCGCAGGATGGCCCGCCGCCCGAACCGCCCGTGCCGCCTGAAGTGCTGGAGACGGTCGTCGTTGAACCCGGCGTTTCGCGCGAAGCGCTGGCGCGCGCGGTAGACGATGTCTTTACAGCAGAGAGCGTGGGCGAAACGCGCGCGGTCATCGTCATGCGCGGCGGCGAGGTAGTGGCAGAACGCTATGCCGAGGATTTTCCGGCAGACACCCGCCATATAGGCTGGTCGATGTCCAAGAGTGTGACCGGCGTTCTCATCGGCATGATGGTGGCTGACGGAAAGCTGCGGCTGGACGATGCTGCACCCGTTTCCACGTGGCAGCGCAGCGGTGATCCGCGCGGTGAGATCACTCTGCGGCACTTGCTGCAAATGCGCTCCGGCCTGCGCCACGAAGAGATGGCAGACCCGGTCTACACCTCCGCCGAAGTGCGCATGATGTATCTCGACGGGCGCGATGACATGGCGGCATGGGCCAAGGCGCAGCCGCTCGAGCATGAGCCGGGCAGCACATTTGATTATTCCACCCCGACCAGCGTGATCCTTGCCGATATCGCCACCAATCTCATTGCCCCTGATGCCAGCGCTGAGGCGCGGCAGGTGGCAATGGCGGAATTTGTCGATGCGCGGCTGGCCGTGCCGCTCGGCATGACATCGCTGGTGGGCGAATATGACGCGGCTGGCACGCTGGTGGGCGGCAGCAGCTTCTGGGCGACTGCGCGCGATTGGGCGCTGTTTGGCGAATTCCTGCGCAATGGCGGTTCTGTATCAGGCGCGCAGATCGTGCCGCGCGGCTGGATCGACTTTATGCGCACGCCCAGTCCGGCGGCAGAGGACTATGGTGCGCAGCTATGGCTCAACCGCGCGAATGAGGCAGGGCGCGATTACCTGTTTGCGCAAGCAGGACCCGATAGCGCCTTCGCCATGATCGGTCATCTCGGTCAATATGTGATCGTGTCGCCGCAGCAGCGCCTTACCGTGGTGCGGCTGGGCAAGAGCGACGATGCCGAACGCGCGCCGCTGGTGGACGAGCTGGCCGATATTTTCGCGCTTTATCCTGGCAGATAGAAGCGCCCCTCCACCATTGTTATACAGCCACCGCCGAGAATGGCGCGGTCGCCCTGCAATGTGCATGTCGCATAACCGCCGCGCTCGCTCGCCTGAAAGGCGGTAAAGCTCGCGCGTCCCAGCCGCGCGCACCAGAATGGGGTAAGCACAGCGTGGGCAGAGCCTGTGAAGGGATCCTCGTCAACGCCTGCTCCGGGCACGAAATTGCGCGAGATTACATCTGTATCTGCGCTCCCGCTGTCTCCGGGCGCGGTACAAATGAACTGCTGATCGCCAAGCTGCGCCAGCGCGCGCAAATCGGGATCAAGCGCGCGAATATCGGCGGCATTTTCATAGAGGAAGATGTTGTAGCCATCCGGGTTACGCCACACTTCCACCGGCTCTGCCCCAAGCAGCAGGGCGGCCTCGGGGTACGGCTCGGGCGCGGTCGGGATTGCGGGCAAAGCGAGGTTATAGCTATCGCCCGCACGGCTGACTTCGAGCACACCGGCCTTGCGCGTCGAGAAGGTCACAGCCTCTTTCTCCGGAGCACCGCTCAGGATCGCATGGCCCGACGCCAGCGTTGCGTGCCCGCACAAAGCAACTTCCAGCGCAGGGGTGAACCAGCGCAGCTTGTAATCAGCCTCACCATCAGGCGTCGCGATCAGGAAAGCGGTTTCGGCAAACATGTTTTCCGCCGCGATGTCGCGCATCACATTATCCGATGGCCACGCGTTGACGATAACCACCGCCGCCTGATTGCCCCCAAATGCGGCCTCAGCAAAGGCATCAATGTGCCAATAGGGGATGGCGGAAGACTGGGTCATTGATCGTCCTTCAGCTTCTTGAATTCATCAGCCTCGACTAGCGGATTTCTAGGCTTGTCGACATGGCCTTCGGGATCGATATGGATCAGGATTTCAGTGTCCGGAAAGGCCTCCAGCAAATCCTCTTCCACACGCTCGATAATCTCGTGCGCTTCTACCACACTCATGTCGGCAGGCATGTCGACATGGAATTGTGCGAAGTCATGCGCGCCGCTGGTGCGCGTGCGCAGATCGTGCATCTTGGCAAGCTCCGGGTGGCGCGCGGCGCGTTCGACAAAGGCGTGGCGCTGATCCTCCGGCCATTCCTTATCCATCAGCTGCGCGATAACGTCTGAGGCAGCCTTGCGCGCGCCCCACGCCAGCCATGCTGCAATAATAAGGCCGAACAGCGGATCGGCGAGCGCGAATCCCAAAAAAGCGTCGAGCGCGAGCGCTGCGATCACTGCCAGATTGAGCAGCAGATCTGACTTGTAATGCAAGTGGTCAGTCCCGATGGCGACCGAGCGGGTCCGCGCAATCACATGCCTCTGCCAGCCGAGCAGTGCGAGTGTCAGCACGATGGCCAGCAGCGAAACACCAATGCCCTCTTCGGGCGCTGCAACACGCCCACCTTCAAGCAATTGCTGAATCGAGCGGATCGCAATGCCAAAGGCGGAGAGCGCGATCAGCACGATCTGCACCAGCGCCGCAACAGCTTCCGCCTTGCCATGGCCGAAGCGGTGATTGCGATCGGCTGGNTGCGCTGCGACCCATACGCCCACGAGCGTAGCAAGACTGGCCACAAGGTCGAGCGTGCTATCAGCCAGACTGCCCAGCATGGCGGTAGAGCCCGTGCGCCAGCTCGCCCAGCTTTTGACCGCCACCAGCACCACAGCCACCGTGATCGAGGCGAGCGCGGCGCGGCGTGTGAGAGAGGCGCGCTTATCGTTTGCGGACAGGTCACTCATGGATAAAGCAGCGTACTCGTCCAACCATCGCCGTCTGGCACAAAACGGCGCCGTTCGTGCAGGCGGTTGGGCCGGTCGGACCAGAATTCGATAGCGGTCGGCGTGCAGCGAAAGCCCGTCCAATGCGGCGGACGCGGCACTTCNCCGGCCTCGGCATATTGCGCCTCNATCTGCGCGACACGCTCCAGATATGTCTCGCGCGCGTCGAGCGGGCGCGACTGGTCGCTGGCGGCAGAACCGACCTGGCTGACAAAGGGGCGCGACTGGAAATAGGCATCCGCTTCGGCGCTGGTAACTTCGGTCAGCGGGCCTTCAATGCGGATCTGGCGGCGCAGGCTTTTCCAATGAAACAGCAATGCCACCTGCATATTGGCGCGAATTTCCCTGCCCTTGCGGCTGTGCACATTGGTATAGAATACGAAACCGTCGGGTCCGTGACCCTTCAGCAGAACCATCCGTGCCGATGGCGCGCCATCGGGCGTCGCGGTTGCGAGCGCCATCGCATTGGCGTCGTTCGGCTCGCTCTCCTTAGCCGTAGCAAACCAGTCATCAAAAATGGCNCAAGGATCGGTGGTAGGAATAGGATCGTTTTCAGGCATAGCAGCAGTCATCCAGCGGGCTGATGTTTTCTATTGTGGAGCACATGGAGCAGTGTTCTGGCCGGAAAAACCACCGCGCTGCTGGCACATCCTCGCAAAAACAGAAATTTGACGTCAAAATCATGCGAGCTGACCTAGGCCCAGTCTGATAAGTAGGGAAGGCATCTCTTGCCGAATCCTCCCGCATTACCTAGCTAACACACCATGAGTGACCCTTATTCCACCCTTGGCGTGAGTCGTTCCGCGAGCGAAAAGGACATCAAGTCCGCCTATCGCAAGCTCGCCAAGGAACTGCATCCGGACAAGAACAAAGACAATCCGAAGGCGACCGAACGCTTTTCCAAGGTTACGCAGGCCTATGATCTGCTGTCCGACAAGGACAAGCGCGCGCAGTTCGACCGCGGCGAAATTGATGCTGACGGCAACCCGGCCATGCCCTTTGGCATGGGCGGTGGCGGAGGGTTTGGCGGCGCGCGGCCCGGCGCGGGGCCAAACGGCTATTCCTCGCGCGATTTTCAGGGCCTTGGCGCAGAAGACCTCGATATTGGCGATCTGTTCGAGGGGCTTTTCGGGCGCGGTGGCGGCCAACGATCTGCGCAAGGCGGTATGGGCGGCGGCCAGCGCCGACCCCCGCCCCCACCACCGCGGAAGGGAGCCGACATCCGTTACAAACTCGCCGTGCCATTCGTGGATGCGGCCTCCCGCGCCAAGCAGCGCATCACGCTGGCGGACGGCAAGACTATCGACCTCTCACTCCCCGCAGGTGTGGAAGATGGCACGCAGATGCGCCTCAAGGGCAAGGGTCAGCAAGGGCCGGGCGGCTTTGGTGACGGAATCGTGGAGATCGATATTCAGCCGCATGCCCATTTCTGGCGCGAAGGCGATGATGTCCGGCTCGATCTGCCGATCACGCTTGATGAGGCGGTGAATGGCGACAAGGTGAAAGTGCCCACGGTCGATGGCGCGGTCATGCTGACCGTCGCCCCCGGATCAAGTTCGGGCAAAGTCCTGCGCTTGAAAGGCAAGGGATTCAGCAAGAAGGGCAGCGGGCGCGGTGATCAGCTGGTGACGCTGGAGATTCAACTGCCCGAAGATGTGAGCGAGCTCGCCGAAAAGCTTAAGGGCTGGAGCGATGACAGCGATCTTCGTGGCGATATGGGCGGTTAGCTGCGCCTGTTACATCCAGTCAGGCTCGACACAGGGTTTGCGCCTGTTAAAACGTTAACAACATGGCTCGCCATCCCCTGACCGATACCCATCCTGAAAAGAGCGAGCCTTTGCCCGACTATTCGCCGGAAGCGCGGCGACGACAGGCACGCGAGGATGCCGCCACGCGTAAGAAGCTTGTCCACCACATCGGCCCCGGCACCAGATTTTTTCAGGTCATCAAACGCGTGGTCGTCAGCACCTTCAATGACGGCACCATCCATGCGGGCAACCTCGCCTACATGTCGATCCTGGCGATTTTTCCCTTCTTCATAACAGGTGCGGCGATCTTTTCCGCCATCGGCGAACAGGCGGATCGCGCCGCCACGATCGACGCCCTGCTGACCGCGCTACCGCCCGTGGTGGGCGAGGTTATCGAACCCGTGGCGCGCAATGTGATCGAGGCGCGTAGCGGCTGGTTGCTGTGGATCGGCGGCGCCATTGGCCTGTGGACCGTAGGCAGCCTTGTCGAAACCATCCGCGACATTCTGCGCCGCGCCTATGGCACGCGCCCAACCCACGCTTTCTGGAAATACCGGATATTCTCAACCGGGATCATCCTTGCCGCCGTTCTGATCCTGATACTCTCGCTGATAGCGCAGGTACTGATCGGTGCGGCGCAGCAGGTGATTGAGGCTTATTTTCCGGAACTGACCGAAGCTTTGGGGCAACTCGCTTGGTCACGCATAGTCTCCGCGTTCGGCCTGTTCGGTTCGATCTGGATGTTGTTCGTGGCCCTTACTCCGGCGGATTATCGCCAAAAACGCTATCCCAAATGGCCCGGCGCATTGCTGGTATCAGTGTGGTGGGTGGTTGTGACGCTGGCGCTGCCTCCGGTCCTCCGGAGCCTGTTTACCTATAATCTGACCTATGGATCGCTGGCCGGCTTCATGATCGCGCTTTTCTTTTTCTGGCTGGTGGGATTAGGAATGGTGGCAGGTGCTGAACTGAACGCTGCACTGGCCGAAACACCGGAAGAAAGACATAATCGGCTTGGCCAGCACAGTGAGCACGGCGATGAAGATTCCGAGAACAACGCAATAGAGGAAAATCAGGCATGACAGGACTGATGGCAGGCAAAAAGGGCCTCATCATGGGGCTGGCGAACGATAAATCGCTTGCCTGGGGGATTGCGCAGAAGCTGCACGAACAGGGCGCGGAAATGGCGTTTTCCTATCAGGGAGAAGCGCTGAAGAAGCGTGTCGGTCCGCTGGCAGAGCAGGTCGGCAGTGATTTCCTGATCGAATGCGATGTCTCCGACATGGCGGCGATGGATACCGCCTTTGCCGAAATCGAAGCGCGCTGGGGCAAGATGGACTTCCTCGTTCACGCAATTGGGTTTTCGGACAAGAACGAACTGCGCGGCAAATATGTCGATACCAGTCTCGACAATTTCCTGATGACGATGAACATCTCCGCCTATTCGCTGGTCGCCGCAGCAAACCGCGCTGCACCGCTGATGCGCGAGGGCGGCAGCATCGTCACGCTAACCTATTACGGCGCCGAAAAGGTCGTGCCGCATTACAATGTGATGGGTGTGGCCAAGGCCGCGCTGGAAACCAGCGTGCAATATCTTGCCAATGACCTTGGGCCGGACAATATCCGCGTGAATGCCATCAGCGCAGGCCCGATCAAGACGCTGGCCGCGAGCGGGATCGGCGATTTCCGCTACATCCTCAAATGGAACGAGCTGAACGCGCCCTTGCGCCGCAATGTCACGATTGACGATGTTGGCGGGGCCGGGCTGTATTTCTGCTCCGACCTGTCATCGGGCGTGACGGGNGAAACCCACCATGTCGATGCAGGCTATCACGTCGTTGGCATGAAGCAGGAAGACGCGCCCGATATATCGCTCAGCTGAGCCGGGNTCAGTCGTCGGCGGCCGGCTCGGCAGGAGGCGTGTCGGCAATCGCGTCAGAATCGACCAGCACAGGCAGGTCTTCGTCTTCGCCCTCGATCGGCTCGCCCTGAGCAGCGCGGCGACGTTCAAACTCGGCGCGCTCCAGCTCTTCGACGCGGGCCTGCGTGTCAGCAGCATCGGCATCGATTTCCGACAGGCGTTCCTCGCGCGCTACAGCGATCAGCTCGGCCATGCGCACATCGCTTCCCTGCGCACGCTCAGCATAGGCCGCTTCGATCAATTCCATGGTGCAGCCCAGATCACCGCCAGCGCCCGCGGGCGTGCAGGATAGCGGGCCGAAAGCGCCGACAGCTTCAAGGCTCTGCGCCCTGCGCGCCCAGCTTTCATTGTCAGGCGAGCTGCTTTCGCGAAGGCGTGGCGGAATGCGGAAACGCTCGCTCTCATCAAGCCGCGCACAGACGGTGATGGTGCTATCATCAGACTGCGGACACTCATCTTCGCCGAAGATGATGACCTGGTTCACGCGGTCGCCGCCTTCATCTTGCGCAGCGGCGGGCGTGGCGACCATAACGCCCATCAGGGCAGTGGCGATTGGCAAGACTAATAGGCGGGTCATCATAATCCTCGATTTATAGCGTGGCACTATAACAGCGCCTTCATGGTTTAACGCGCGATGAAGCGCAGCGGCTCTAGACCTTCTGCGAGACCTTGATCGCGACCTTGCAGCCGAGCCGGATGGCGGCGGACAGCAATGGATAGGCTGGCGCACGCTCGGCCCCCGCCTCCATCGCCGCGTCAAGATGTTCGCGCTCATCCTCGCGGAAACGGTAGATCATTTCGGCCAGTTCAGGATCATCGCCATCGCGCTCCAGCTCATCCAGCTGAGCAGAATAATGCTTGTCGATTTCTGTTTCGACGGCGGCGGTACAGGCCATCGCCGCTTCAGGCCCGAGCAGCGCCGTGCCCGCGCCCAGCGCATAGCCAGCGACATTCCAGAACGGTTGCAAAGCGGTGGGGCGCACGCCCCGCTTGGCCATCAGCGCATCGAATTCCGCGCGGTGACCCGCTTCCTGTTCGGCCATTCCGCGAATCTCTGCCGAATGCGGCCCGCGATCGCCCATGACCGCGAGTTGCCCGGCATAGATACGCGTAGCGCCAAATTCACCGGCCTGATCGACGCGGATCATGTCTTCGCGTGATGTGCTCATGCCTTAAGTTCTCCAGTTGTTCGCTCCTTTGCGGCCAACAATGTCCATATGGTGACTGCGCCGCCGATGGAAAGTAATGCATTAAAGCCCGCCAGCGAAATGCCCAATAAGGTCCATGGGGCAACATCGCAGCGCACCAGATCGAACGACCTGAAATCATTGCCCGTGCAGCCGGTAATGCCTTCCCACCAGCTATATTCGACACCCGCATGGAACGCCCCGATCAGTCCGGAAGTCAGAACGCCGCCCGCTGCCAGTGCAATCCACATGCGTTTGGGCGGCGCGAAGGTGGAGATCGCGGCAAGGCCAATGGCGGCGAAATGCGGCCAACGCTGCCACCAGCACATCTCGCATGGGAACAGGCCAAAGCCATATTGCGAGATATAGGCACCGGCGAGCAACAGCGCAGGGATCGCCAAAGCCAGTTGCTGGGCGAGTCTGTCGGATCTGGGAAGCGGTTGGGTCATGCGAGGCCTTTAAGCCGCAAACCTAATTTCTCGCAATGTTTGTCCCTGCGGTACGGCGCAGAGTGCGCACGGCATAGTCAAGCTGGAAGTCGTCCACGCCCATTTCCTCCAGCTCCACAGCAGTCAGCTGGAAGCGGGGGTCGTCGAGACGATCGCGTGTCAGAGCTTCGTCCTCAACGCCAACCTCGTTGATCAAATGCCCGCGCAAATCGCTTTCGCGCAGGGCAAGGCGTTGGCGACGCTCCGCGTCGGGATCGGACAATTGCGGGACCCGAATATCGGGGGCAATCCCGCCCTCCTGCACGCTGCGGCCTGACGGCGTGTAATAGCGCGCCGTGGTCAGCTTCAGCGCCGAATCNCGCGTGAGCGGCAACAGCGTTTGCACGCTACCCTTGCCGAAGCTGCGTTCACCCATGACGAGCGCGCGATTGTGGTCCTGCAGTGCCCCGGCGACGATTTCGCTGGCCGAAGCCGAACCTTCGTCAATCAGCACGATAATCGGCAGGCCTTCTGCCACATCGCCGCGATAAACCGTTTCGGCATCGTAGAAGATGGTGTCGCGGCGAGCGCGCCCGCGCTGAGACACGATCTGACCTTCGGACAGGAACAGATCGGATAGCGCCACCGCCTCATCAAGCGAGCCGCCCGGATTGCGGCGCAAATCGAGCACAAGGCCGGTCAGGCGGCCGGTTGCTTCTTCCTGCAGTTCCATCAGGCCCCGGCGAACGTCGGCNCCGACATCGGCGGAAAATTCATTGACCTGAATATGCCCGACATTGCCTTCAATCAGGCTCCAGGTGACCGGCTCCAGCTCGATCACNCCGCGCGTCACGACGACTTCGAAGCTGTCTTCGCGCCCCGCACGGAAAATCGTGAGTTCAATGTCACTGCCCGCAGGCCCGCGCATTTGGGAGACGGCCTGATCGATTTCGAGGCCATAAATCAGCTCACCATCGATGTGGGTTATGTAATCGCCCGCCTTGATGCCTGCCTGATCAGCTGGGCTGCCACGGAACGGCGAGACGACTTTCACAGCGCCATCTTCCATCTGCACCGAAATGCCGAGGCCTTGGTAATTGCCGTCGATCATGGTGTTCAGCCGCTCGAGCGCATTGCCATCAATATAGGCCGAATGCGGATCGAGCGCGCCCAGCATCCCGTCAATCGCGCCGCGAATCAGCACTTCGTCCTCAACCGGCTCAACATAGCTGGCCTTGATCCGCTGATAGGTAGCGAAAAGGCGAGCGAATTCGGGCGAGGCGCGGCCTTCGACCTGCGCGAAACCGGCGGTGGTGGCGGGCAAGAGCGCAACTGCGGTGCACAGCGCTGCGGCACGAATGGTAGAGGCGAATTTCATGTTCTGGCGGATCCTGTCCGTAAATATCCCGAAAACAGTGTATCGCACAGGGCCGCTTAACGCCAGATGATGCAAAGGGCGGTATTTTCTGGCCCAAAGTGAGCGCGTGCTATCCTGCAAAAAGCAAGGGATTGACCGGCTCGCCCCGACGCCGCAGCTCAAGCGTGATCGTGGGCCGGTCCGGCCCCGCAACGCCCAAGGGCGCGCCGCCGACAACGCCTTGTCCGACTTCGACATCGCTGCGTACAAGGCCGGTTATCAGGCTGGTCCAACCACCCGGATGTTCGACAATGACGATCCGGCCATAGCCGCGATACGGCCCGGCGAAAGCGATGCGGCCACCGGCTGGTGCGACAACTTGCGCCCCGGCCAGCGGAGCGAGCGTAACGCCTTGGCTAAGGCCGGCCTCTTCAGGCGCGCCGAACCCGGTGACCAGACGTCCGGACACTGGAAGAATGTAGGGAGAGATGCTGGCACTGTTCGGCGCTGCAATTGGCGCTGATGCACCTGCTACGTCGGCAATTCTTTCCTCTTCAGGCGCAGCAGGCCGCAATTTTGGGCCGGGAAGTGCGGCAAGGCGCTCTCGCAATTGGCCCGCNCGGTCAAGCTCGCTCACCAGACCATCAAGATCGCGCACCTCTTCCGCCAATGCGAGCGCGCGTTCAGCCTCNCGATTGGCCTGTCCACCGGCAGCGCGGGCGGCNAGACGTGCTTCGCTTTCCACTTCGGCGAGTTCCTCGCGGCGTATGGAGAGCTCTGCTTCCTCAACCTGCAACACCTCGGCGGCGGTGGCAGCTTCGCTCCGCAGGCGCGCGGCGCGGGCAATCCGGTCGCGCAAACCGGCGGTGTTTTCCTGCACTTGCGGCACGGCATTGGCCAGCATTGCGCGCAGATATACGACATCGCGCACTTTGCCTGGACGCAGCACGGACAGCGCCACCGGGCGGCGGGAGAATTGCTGGAGCGCGGCTGTCAGGCGGATGAGCGGGCGCTGCTGTTCACCAAGCGTCTCGCGCAACCCGGTGCGTTCGCGGTCGACCATCGCCATGCGGGCGCGCGCGGCGGTGATGCCGGCCTCGGCCTGCTGGATACGCGCGGCGATAGCGGCAGTTTCCCGCGCGGCGCGCTCGACCTCACCCTCAGCCTGTGCTGCCTCGGCCTCAAGCCGCTCGCTGCGCGCTTCGGCGGCACGGCGCTCTTCAAGCGCCTCTGCCAGCGCAGCACGCGTCTCTTCGCTGCTATCAAACACAGGTGCGCGTTGGGCCGTCGCGGCGGCCGCAAACAGCAAAGCCGATCCAGCCAGCAAGATGAGCCGATGGTTTACGCGGAACATGGCGCTACCCTGCCCGATGATAGGGATGTCCTGCAAGGATGGCGGTTGCGCGAAACAATTGCTCCATCAGCATGGCGCGGGCGAGCAAATGCGGCCAAGTGGCCTTGCCGAAGGAGACCAGCAGGTCAGCCGAAGCGCGCTCATCATCAGAATGCCCGTCCGCTGCGCCGATAACAAAACGGCATTCGCGCATCCCGTCATCACGCCAGCGCCCAAGAATGGCGGCAAATTCCTCGGAGCCGAGATTCTTGCCCTTTTCATCCAGCAGGACGGTCCTGAACGGAGTCTGCGGATCGGGAATGCGTCCGCCGGTCTCGGGCAATTCGGTCAGTCTGTGCGGCCATGTCAGCCGCTTGGCATAGCGATCGACCAGCTCCGCCTCAGGCGAACGGGCGATCTTTCCGCGAGCGATGATGTGGAGGAGGATCTACGCCTCCTTCGGAACGATGAAGGCATCGTCAATCGATGCATCGCACTTGGAACAGCCGTGCTTTATTGGGAAGAACACGAACAGGCGATCAAAGAACCGGTGGCGGCATTTCCCGCAATGCACCGTCTTATATGCACGAACGCCAAACCCGAAAGACAGCGCAAAGGCGACCAGCATCGCCAGAAAACCGAATGTGAAGAGCGGTGTGCGAGAAAGGCGGAATGGAGCGTAGAGCGCGCTGTAGATGACAAGCGCAAAGAACAGCGCCCACGATGCCCACATTGCCAGATTGGCAGCACGATATCTTGCCTTGGCATCCATTTTCCTGCTCAGCTTTCCCCACGCCCATCAGGCCGCGACATAGGCCGAATTGGCCGCCTGCAGCTTGCCTGCGCGCCTAGCGAGGATGAACCCGCGGACGCGGGTTCGCAATGCAAATCACACGCTCCCCATGTGCCGCGTTTCGCCGTCTTCGCCAAAGCCCCACATCCGTTCAAGGTTGTAGAACCCGCGCACTTCGGGGCGGAACAGATGGACGACTACGTCGCCAGCGTCGATCAGGACCCAATCTGCGGCGGGCAAGCCTTCGATACGAGGGCTTGGCTCGCCGGCATGCTTGATCTTCACCGCCAGCTTCTGCGCCATCGCAGCAACTTGCCGGGTGGAGCGGCCTGATGCGATCACCATGTGATCGGCAATCGAGCTTTTGCCTGCGAGCGGGATGGAGACGAGTTCCTGCGCCTGATCGTCATCCAGCTGGGTGATGATCAGTTCGTGCAGCGAACCGGGCTCCGTCTCGGGCAGCCCTTCGGTGACAGGTTTATCGGACATGGACATGGTCGAATGAATAGCGTTGGCCATACCGGAAGAGGTTGAGCCGGAGGAGGTGGCGCCGGAGCGCGCTTCGCTGCTGGCCTGGGTCATCGCTGATATTCATG
>JGI24025J20009_10001351_pt1 | contig 18544 bp, 14 predicted proteins | sample Cruoilmetagenom3_FD_20009 | JGI IMG/M metagenome (IMG submission 20009) | reverse complement strand
TTGTTAAGTATCTATTATTCTGATATTTAACTATTCTTATTTATTGCTTTTCTGCTCTTTTATAGCTATATTTGTTGTACACTTGTTGCCTAAAGGGTTATTTTTGTTGCCTTTTTTACATATAAAACCAACAAGAGAAATGATGCACCATATTGCACCATTACGAACCATATATCTATAATTAGCACCATTATGAGTAGTAATTTACAAATTCCTAAAACCTGCGAACACTGCGGAAAAGCATTTATTGCACGTACAACTGTAACAAAATGTTGTAGTGATAATTGTTCTAAAAGAGCATACAAAGCAAGAAAGCGACAAGAGAAAATTCAAGCATCTTTAGAACTACACTTAAATAAATCTAATGTAGTTCAAAAAGAAACCGCTGCTACTCCAACTTCACTAAACTCAAAAGATTTTTTAAGCATTACAGAGGCTTCACAATTAATTGGTGTAAGTAGATGGACTATTCAAAGAATGGTTAAAAGGGGTCAACTAAATTCTGTTCAGTTCGGAAGAAAACACATTATTAAACGCGCTCAAATTGAAAATTTGTTTGCGTAAATAAATAAGTACAACTAAAAAATTAATAAATTGCTAATCATTTAAATTGCGTTAAAATGAAAGTTACATTAAGAAAAAGATTGAAAAACAACAAAATTGCACTATACCTTGATTTCTATAACAAAGGAAAAAGAAAAACAGAATCCTTAAAACTATTCTTACATCCCAACCCTAAAACAACAACTGAAAGAACTTTTAATAAAAAGACATTCGCTTTAGCTGAATCAATTTGGGCACAGCGACAAATTGAAATCCAAAACGGTATATATGGCTTTCAAGATTTAGAAAAACTAAAAGGCAGTTTTTATCAATACATAGGTGAGCTAACTCAAAATAAAAATTCAAGCTCTGGCAACTATGGAAATTGGGATAGTATGTTTAAGCACTTGAAAATTTATGCTCCAAATGATATTAGCTTCAAAGAACTTGACAAACATTTTGTTGAAGACTTTAAAAACTATCTTGATAAAGATGCAAAAACAAAAGGCAAAAAACCACTTTCTCAAAATTCTAAATATTCATATTTTGGTAAATTTAAATCAGCTATTAAACAAGCTGTAAGCGATGGAATTTTAAAAGTAAACCCAGCGGAAACTGTAGAACACTTCAAACAAGGAGAACCTCAACGTGAATTTCTAACATTAGATGAATTACAAGCTATCGCTAAAGAAGAGTGCGAAATTCCATTATTAAAAACTGCTTTTATATTTTCAGCCCTTACTGGGTTAAGATGGTCAGACATTGAAAAATTAGTATGGTCAGAAGTACAACATTCAAAAGAAATGGGGTATTACATTCGTTTCAGACAAAAGAAAACTAAAGGAGCTGAAACCCTACCAATTTCGGAACAAGCCTACAGTTTGTTAGGAGAACAAGGGGAAAATGCTAACAAAATATTTGATGGATTATCTTATAGTGCCTGGTCTAATTTAAAATTACAACAATGGGTTATGAAAGCAGGTATTTCAAAAACCATAACATTCCATTGCGCAAGACACACCTACGCTACCCTACAATTAACAATGGGTACAGATATTTACACAGTTTCAAAATTATTAGGTCATAAAGAGTTGAGAACTACACAGATTTATGCAAAAGTAATTGACGATAAAAAGAAAGATGCTGCTAACCGTATTAAATTGGATTTATAATGGCAAATGACTTATTTTCTAAAATAGTTTCTATTGGTTTTGGATTGCATAAAGACAATAGAACTAGCAATCAATACCAACAAGAGTTTCAAAAATTAAATTATAAAATAAATTTCAGTAAACCTCCTGCATATAAACTTGACATAAAACAACCTTTAGGGATTAAGGAAAAATACTACTTCAAATCAATTGATGTAAAATGTCAAGATATTTACAATGAACTAATTGAAGCCTTTCATCAAGATGCAATGCACCCTGAATTACATTACACATACGGTGTTTTTTTTAATCGATTAGAACAATACTTACTTGATATAAACAATTATATTACAAGTAGATCATTAGACAAAACAGATACTAAAATTATAGGTTATTTAAAAGCGAATGCAATTCTTCTATTTATGGAGTTGCAAGAAAAATTCAACAANTATTCTTCNAAAGANATTATTGAAATTGAAGATATTTANTTTCATTANTTTAATACAGANCNTCCTGAAAATNCTGAAATAATACCNTCTGAANTTNCAAATGAAAAAGAGGTAAAAGAAAATCCGCAAACAATTGATACTAAAGAATTATTTATTCCAATTAAAGGAGATTTAGATTTTAGAACTACAAAAAAGAACATTTTATCTTATGATAAAATCATTGCTAAAAAAGAAAGATTTGCCCGAGCGGAAGAACTATTATTTGATGCAGGAATCATAGATAAAGATTATAATTTCATACCAAATAGAGCTAGAAAAAATAAAACATTAATTGCTGCCTTTTACCATACAATAATTGATAAATTATATTTTAACGATAAAATTTTTGAACCATTTAAAAAAATTGACCATAAAGAATATGTGAAATTTTTAAACCATAGATACAATACAGATACTTCTAAAGTATTCAACAACCTTACAAACTCTCCAGACGAATTAAGTGAAATTCTTTTCGTAAACCTTTGGTTTAAAAGTATCCCTAAATAAATTCGGAAATAACTCATTTAGTTCCAACCGTTAATTCCAACTACTCTCTTAACAATTTAAAAAACAAAGAGTTAAGTTTATTTCTATTTCCAATTTTAAGTACCATTCAATCTTATCCCATATTTGCTTCGTAGTTGATAATCAACCACAGCGTTTGGCCAAACGTTCATTTTTAATTTAATTATTAAACAAGATGGACGTAAACATCGTAGAAAGATTAGACCGTATCGAAAAATTGCTGAAAGTACAGCAAACGATACAAAAGCAAGTATTGAATTTTCACGAAACTTGCACGTATTTAGAATTATCTCAATCGCACTTGTATAAGTTAACAAGTACGGGAGCCATTCCACACTATAAACCGAATGGTAAAAAACTCTACTTCCAACGTGAAGAATTAGACCAATGGCTGCTGCGTAACCGTATGGATTCTCAAGATGAAATAGAGCAGCAAGCTGCTAATTATATAATGGCTAAAGGAAGAGTAAAATTATGATTGAGATAGTAGATTTAATACTCGCACTCTCTCAAGAAATAAAAGAGTTGAAAGTTCATATAGAACTAATCAAACAAACAAGAGCAGAGAGATTCAAAGAAACTTGGTTAGACAATCAAGATGTAATGCAGGCCTTACACATTAGTAAAAGAACATTACAGACCTTCCGCAACAACGGAACATTACCTTACAGTAAAATTGGAGGTACATTTTATTATAGAGTTTCTGATATAGAAAACGTATTGCAGCGTAATTATTACAATCAAAACTACAAATGTGATACAGCTAAATAAAAATACCATACTCGATAAAACACACAACGGTATAAAAATTTATGCCTATGTGTTACAACAGTATTACCCAAATAAAACAGTGCTAACCCTTTCGGGTAGGCACTGTAAGGTAACTCAAAACCCTTTCAATAAGGATAAGGAAACATTAGCTATTCAAATAGTCAATAATATTGCAATTCATACAGATAAAGAGTTGAAAAACTTTGAAGGTGATGTATTTGATTTTGCACAATTGTATTTCAAAACAAATTCAGAAATAGAATTATTTCATAAAATAAATGAAGTACTATACTTACGGTTAGTAACCGTTGAAAAGAATAAACTAGATTGGTTAGATGAACCTGACAATACTTGGTATGCGCTATGTAGTTTTTACAAAGCTCCTATTCGCAATGTATTCCCAAATAAAACACTCAAATTACACGAAATACATTCGTTAATTACAAGTGATAAATACAAAGGAATTACAACCAAATTAAGAGTAATTCAAGATGCTAAAGAAAAAAGAATATTTAAAGCCAACAACTTTGATTATGTAACTTTTTCGGGTGAATTTGAACGTAGAAACGATAACAATTTAAAAAAGCACTCGTCACTAATAACCATAGATTTTGACCATTTACCAAATGTAAATGAAGTAAAAAAACAATTATTAGAAGATGAATATTTTGAAACAGAGTTATTATTCACTTCACCTTCTGGTGATGGTTTAAAATGGATCATTAAAATAGACCTTTCTAAAGCAACGCATCAAGAGTTTTTTAAAGCTGTTGCTAATTATTTACAACAAACGTATAATTTAGAAGTTGACCAATCAGGTAAAGATATTTCAAGAGCTTGTTTCTTATCTCACGACCCGGATGCCTTTCTTCATAAAAAACATAAATCCAATGAATAAAAAAATATTCAATCCTACAGATTGGTTAGAAACTCCTAAAGTAGAAGTTCCTAAAAAACCAATTCCAAAAACAGCAGCTACCGTAAACACGGTAGTTGCTAATGAAATTGAAACCTACATAGGAGCCATTGAACTACAATCAATAGACATCACCTACGGTTATGCTAATTGGAGAGATTTAGGTTTTGCTTTTGCTGAAGAATATGGAGAAACAGGACGTGATTACTTTCATAGAATAAGCAAATACAATAGTAGCTACAATTCAAAAGAATGTGATGAACAATTCAACAAATGCTTAAAAGCATCAGGCACAGGAGTAACTATTGCAACGTTTTATTATTTAGCAAAACAAGCAGGAATAACAGCTCCAAAAAATGAAAAACAACAACAAACAACACGCAATACTATTGAAGAAGAAAAACAAGTCAAAAAACTACCTACATTTCCAAAGTCAATTGTAGCAAGTTTACCGCAATTTTTACAACAAGTAGTACAGCCAACAACAAGCAACGAAGAAAGTGACATAATGTTATTAGGTGCATTAACTACATTAAGTGCTTGTTTCCCTAAATTATACGGTATTTACGATGGTAAAAAAGTAGGCACTAATTTATTCCTTTTTGTAACTGCTCCAGCATCCGCAGGTAAAGGACGATTAACACAATGCAAAAATTTAGTAAACCCTATTCATAAAGAAATGCGAGAACAAGCAAACGACTTAAAAAAACAATTTGAAGTTGAAAATGCAGCATACAATATGACTAAAAATAAAAATCCTGATACTGAAAAACCTACTAAACCACCCGAAAGAATGCTATTTATTCCTGCAAACAATAGCACAACGGGTGTATTTCAATTATTATCAGACAATGAAGGAAAAGGTTTAATTTTTGAAACCGAAGGTGATACATTAGCACAAGCATTTAAAAGCGATTATGGGAATTATAGCGATGGATTTAGAAAAGCATTCCACCACGAAACAATTAGTTATTATCGTAGAACAGACCGTGAATATGTAGATATTGAAAACCCTTGTTTATCTACAGTACTTTCTGGAACACCAAAACAAGTTTCTGCATTAATTCCTAATGCTGAAAATGGCTTATTTAGTCGCTTTATATTTTACTATATGAACATCACCCCTATTTGGAAAAATGTATTTGAAATTCAAACCGAAAACGGTTTAGATGAATATTACAACGCATTAGGCACAGCGTTTTTAGGTTTCTACAAAACCTTAAAAAACAACCCTCCTATTCAGGTTACATTCTCATTACAACAACAAATTAAATTCAACGAGTATTTTTCTAAAATTCAAACAAAATACCTCAACATTCAAACCGAAGATTATATTGCAACCATTAGAAGAATGGGAATTATAGCCTACCGTATTGCAATGTTGTTTACCGCTTTACGAATTATGGAAGATGGCGACATTAACCCCAAAAGAGAATGCGAAGATGTAGATTTTAACAATGCAATAACAATTATTGATGTATTAATCTTGCACAGTAGCCAAGTATTTAACGCCTTACCTGCCGATACCAAACTAACAACACGTAGTAACAGAAAAGAACGTTTTTTAGAAAGCTTACCAAACCAATTTTCAAGACAAGATTACTTAGACAGTGCAGCAACTCTTAAAATTCCATATAAAACTGCCGAAGGTTACATTACTAAATTTGTAAAAGCAGGTTTAATACATAGAGAATCAAATGGTAATTACTTAAATAACTCCATTCAGGAAAACAAGGGAAATGAGGAATTGAAGGAAACGTCATTGCGAACGCAGTGAAGCAATCTGCCAATAAAACACACATCATCCCGCACTTGATGCGGGATCTCACCAAAAAAACCCACCTCAAAAAAATTGCGTTAAAAGAGGTGGGTAAATTGCTATGAAAAAGATTGTTTGCCGAGCGGCAAACTCTTAACTACAAATATACACATTTTTTAAATGTAAAATGTTATACTATTAAATAGTACGTCACCCTGAACTCGTTTCAGGGTCTCACCCAACACCTCGTCATTTCAAGTACCAAAGCGTAGCGAAGGTGTATCGAGAACACCTCATTTCCTCGACTTCCCTAAATTCCTTAAATTCCTAAAAATACAATCACTTCTTTTTCTTTAGTACTTCCTTTCTTTTTATTACTTTAGTCAAAAATTGCAGAGCCTTTTAAAGTCCTTTTAAAAACTTAACTGATATAAGCTATTTTGAAAGTTATACATAACAAGAATAAAAGAATATGATTTCAGAACTTCAAATTAAGAACAACAAAATATACGCACCATTATTAGATAAATGGCTAGTATTGAAACCTGAAGAAAAAGTAAGACAAATATACATTCAGCGATTATTAAAATCTTATGGTTTTGTTGAAAACCAAATGGCACAAGAAATCAAGGTGAATAACTCTCAACGTGGTCAAGGAAGAGCAATGGCTGATATTGTAGTTTGGAAATCTAAAAAGGATAAAAGCGAGGATATAAGCCCTGTGATTGTAGTTGAATGTAAAGCTGAACACCTTACAATCCGTGAAGAAGATTACTTTCAAGGGTACAATTATGCTTCTTGGGCTGGAGCAGATTTTTTTGTTACAACAAACTTAAAAGAGACTAGAATTTTTAAAGTTGTAAAAGGAAAAATTCCTAAACGATTAGAAGAAGTTATTGACATACCAAATATATCAATCATAAATAATGAAAAAAAGTTAACTGCATTATTAAAACAAACCAAAGCATTTACAAGAGACGAGTTCTCTAAACTATTGTTTAAATGTCATAACATTATTAGAAATAATGACAAATTATCTCCAGAAGCTGCCTTTGATGAAATAAGTAAAATTTTATTTATCAAAATTAGATACGAAAGAGAAAATTCCAATGCTCAGGTATTCTCTAAAAAGCAATTTCAAAAAGACAAAGAAGCCTATAATAGATATTCATCCTCTACTTCAAGACCTTTTTACCAACAATTATTTGAAAACACAAAAGAAGAGTTTATCAACGATGATTTATTCGATTCAAACGAATCTATTAGAATCCGTGAAAACAGTTTTGAAGCCATCGTAGGTGAATTACAAACATATAATCTATCTACAACTTCTGATGATGTAAAAGGAATTGCCTTTGAACAATTTCTAGGCAGAACGTTTAGAGGTGAACTAGGGCAATTCTTTACACCTCGTACAGTAGTTGATTTTATGGTAGATGTGCTAGATCCTCAAGAAGGTGAATTAATTTGCGACCCTTGTTGTGGTAGTGGTGGTTTCTTAATAAAAGCCTTTGAATTTGTAAGAGCTAAAATTGAAGAAGACATCCACAAACAAAAAGAAAAGATTAAAGAGCAATACTACACTACAGAATATGAAAAGGCTTCCGACAAAAAGAAAGAAGCTGTAGATAATATTGTAAACGATTTATTCCATAAACTCAATCAAGAATTAGACATTAACAACCCTAAAAGTAGATTAAGAGAATTAAGCTACGATTGTATTTATGGTACAGATGCTAACCCTCGTATGAGTCGTACTGCAAAAATGAATATGATTATGCACGGTGATGGTCACGGTGGTGTGCATCATAACGATGGATTATTAAATGTAAATGGTATTTTTGAGAACAGATTTGATATTATTCTTACAAATCCTCCTTTTGGTTCAAGAGTTGAAAAATCGTTAAAAATTACAGAAGCAGACAAATACAAAGATGAAGCACGTATTGAAATTTACAAAAGCAGATACGATGAACCTGGAAACCCTGTCTACACAAATGCGCTTAAACAAATTAACGACAATATTAACAAGCCATTGTTAAGTTTATATAAAACAGGGAGTATGAGTACACTTACAGAAGTGTTATTCATAGAGCGTTGTTTAAACTTATTAAAACCAGGCGGAAGAATGGGAATTGTTTTACCTGAAGGAGTTTTAAACAATTCTAACTTACAAAAAATTAGAGATTTTGTAGAAAGTAAATCTAAATTATTATTAATTACTTCTATTCCTCAAGATGTGTTTATTGCTTCTGGGGCTACCGTAAAACCTAGTTTATTATTCTTTAAAAAATTTACTATTGAAGAAGCGAATCAATACAACCAAATCGCTTTAAAAGCTAAAGAAGAAATTAACGAAAAATACCAGCCACAAATAGCGCCAATTAAATCTAAATTAGCATTACGTGGTAAAGAAGCTATACCAGCTGATGAGAAAAAAGAGTTAAGAGCTGAATTAAAAGTACTACAACAAACGGTTGAAACAGAAATTAAAGCGCAAATAAAGGAGCAATTTAACTACGAAATACCTATTGCAGAGGTGGAGAAAGCAGGGATTAGTACTACAGGTGCTAAAATTGAAAACGAGCTAGAACCTTTAGCAAATGAATATACAGCCTATCGTATTAAAAACAACTTATGGAATAGTAAAATTGACAAAGTAGAGTATCAAATTATTGACAACAATACCATTTACCGAGTGCCTATTATTGGCGAAAATAACAAAACTGGTGAACCTGAAATTTTTTATAGTAAATAGTCTATGGTTAAATCACAATCGTATATAAAACTCATTCCTTTTACTGATATTAATTATTGGGATGTAAAAAGGTTTATAAATAATCAAATAGAATCTGATTATCCTTTAGTTCCACTCTCAAAGCTAATCATTGAAAGAAGTGAAAAAGTTAAGTTATTTAACTTTCCTGATAAAGAATTTAAAATTTTAGGAGTAAACAATAAAGTTGGTTTATTTGATGCTTATACGGAAATGGGAAAAAACATCAACCAAGCATATAAAAAAGTATATAATAATGATTTAGCCTATAATCCATACCGTATTAATGTTGGTTCTATTGGGTTTAAAACTAATAAACAGAAAAATAATTTTATAAGTCCTGCATACGTTGTTTTTAGTTGTAATGAGGATTTATTAGCTGAATACCTGTTTTTATTATTTAAAACCTCTATTTTTAATCAAGTAATTATAGATAATACAACGGGTTCTGTTAGGCAAAATTTAAAATTTGATACCTTATCTGAAATTAAAATACCGCTTCCTAAACCTAGTGAACAAAAACGAATTATTGAAGCTTATAACTTGAAAATGCAATTAGCAAATCAACAGGAACAAGAAGCTTCATTTTTAAAAAATAATTCAATTGATAGCGAGCTTGGAATAAAGTTAGTATCAATTAAGGCTAATTCTTATGGTTCAATACTTAAATCCATTAATTATAATGCTTTAAATAAATGGGGCATTGATCTTATTTCAAACACTAAAGTTGAATATACTAAAAACTATAAAATCTTTAAAATTTCTCAAATATGCTCTGTAAGTAGTGGAGGTACTCCATCAAGAAGTATAAAAGAATATTATAGCGGTGAAATCCCTTGGATAAAAACAGGAGAAGTAATAAATGATGTAATTTATGATACTGAAGAAAAAATTACTCAAGAAGCAATTAAAAATAGTAGTGCAAAATTATATTCTAAAGATAGTTTAATTATTGCTATGTATGGTCAAGGAAAAACAAGAGGCAGAACTGCTAAACTTGGTGTTGATGCGACTACAAATCAAGCTTGTGCTGTATTATATAATATTAATAATTCTTTGGTATTAACAGACTATTTATGGGTTTATCTACAAAATGAATATGATAGATTAAGAGAGTTAGCAAGTGGTAATAGTCAACCCAATCTTAATGCAGAAATGATAAAGAATTATCCAGTTATAATTCCACCTATTTCAGAACAAAAATCACTAGTAGATAGAATATTTAACTTACAAGAACAAATAAATATTTTAAGAGGTAAAGCCAATAATCATAGAGAAGAAGCACTTTACAATTTTGAAAAAGAAATATTTAACAACTAATGAGAATAATAAGCTTATATATAGAAAACTACAAGAAGTTTTATCCAAATATTACCATTGATTTTGAAAAGGAAATCAATGTTTTAATTGGGATTAACGGTTCGGGTAAGTCCAGTATTTTTGAGGCTATTGCTCTTATTTTTTCAAGAGTTAAATTGTATTGTGAAGGAAGTAAAAAGTTTATTGAACGTGATGATTTTAATTTTAAAATAACTTATAGCATTATTGATAATAAAATAGTTTCTCAAACCTCAACAACCCAAGAAACAAATACTTCAATTAAATTAATAGAATTAGCTTCTACACGAGAGTCAGGTTTACAATACAGTATGGCTGTAGATGGTGAATTAGTAAAGGACAAAGAAACTATCTTGTATCACCTGCCTGACAATGTGGTGTTCTATTATGCAGGTTATTCGGATGCTTTAAAAAATATTGTATCAGAAATTGAAGATAAACAAGCTAAAGAACTTTATGGTATAAAAGATAATAATGTTGTAAAACTGCAAAGTCTATTAAAGAAGCAAATAATTTATATTAAAGAACAACATTATCCAGTACTATTCCTGCTTAATTATTTAAAAGGAAATAAAACTAAATTACCACTATCTGAAGATGAATTTACAGTTAGTAATGTATCATTAACAGTGAAAAAACCAAATAATTTTAGTAATAATAAACACGAAGATTTATACAACTTAACTGGATTTTTAAGGACTTATTTAAATGAAATTTTAAGGTTGTCATATTCTGGTACTGTTGAAGTGGATATGGATACACAAAAACCATTTATTCCTATAGAGTTTCACAATAGTTTATTAGATGCTATTCATAACATTGGTGTATGGCCAGATGATTATCATTTTAATAATGATGGTTATTTATTTTACCATATTTTCAATCTATTATTTGAGGTTGGTATTCTTGAATCTCTAAATGTGTATATCAAATTAAATGGTGATGATGTTAGTTTTAATATAAAGCAATTAAGCGAAGGCGAACAGCAAATTATTACTGTAAGTTCTATTAAAGAATATCTGCTTAAAGGGAATGCTTTATTAGTACTAGATGAACCAGATGCTTTTTTACATCCACAACGTCAAAGAGAATTAGTGCCCTATTTACACGATTTATTAGGTAATGATTCTTATAACCAAGTTGTTTTAGCTACACATTCACCAAACTTATTAAATACAGCCAATAGTGAATATGTAAATGTAATTGGTATAGAAAACGGTAAAATAGTGAAAGACACATTAAATTTTTATGGAAGGTCTATAGCATCAGTAAATTATAACCTAATGGGTGTAAAAGAGCGACCAGACGAAGTTAAAGAACAAATAGAAAAACTGTATAAAAAAATAGAGCTTGAAAAGTTTGAAGAAGCAAAAAACATATATACTGAATTGCTAAAATTGTTAGGTGATGGCGACGAAGAATTAATACAAGCAAAAGTTGAATTAGATTTTTTAAGTGGTGCAAATGATTAAAATAGTAAAGAATAACCAACCAAATACATTGGTGGCTCATAAAAAATCAGGTGGTAATTACGATAATATTCCAACAGAAACAAAAAAAGAGTTGAGAGAAAGCCTTATAAATGAACAGGGTTATGTTTGTTGTTATTGTTTAAAGAGAATACCTGAAAATAAAGCCGATTTGCACCATACAAAAATTGAGCATTTCAAGTGTCAACATAATTACTCTCAATTAGATTTAGAGTATTACAATCTTCATTTAGCTTGTAAAGGTAATGAAGGACAGTCAGAAAAACTTCAAACTTGCGATACAGCGAAAGCGAATAATGAAATTTTGTCATTTACTTTAATTGATAATTCATTAAATAATAAAGTGTTTTATGCTTCGGATGGTTCTATTTTTTCAAATGAAGATGCTATTGATAAAGAATTAAATGAAATTTTAAGTTTAAATAATCAAAATTTAAAAAAAGCAAGAGAAAGTATTCGTAAAGGGTTATCAAATGGTTTAAGAATACTTAACCGTAAAGGCAAACTAACTAAAAACATTCTCGAAAGGGAATTGCAAATGTGGAAAAATAAAAGTGAAAATAAGCACAGGGAATACTTTCCTGTTGCTGTTCAATATTTAGAACATAAAATACAGAAGTTTAATTAAAAAAGTCTAGAATATATATAATTAATATGCAAACGCAATTTAAATACATACAAGATCTCGCTACAAATTATAATAGTTTAGCAACAAATCCACAAGAGCTGTATCAAGCTGTTAATGGTTTAAGTCCAGAAATAGTTACCCATATTTATAATGAATACAATACACCCGATAACTTCAAGCCTGTAAATTTATTACGTGCAGAAATGGCACGATTGTTATTAAATGGCGAGGAAATTTCACAAGAAACTGTTGAGCAAGTCAAAGATTACATACGTAATAAAAATACAGATGCCCTAAATCATTTATCAGCAACTTTACTGGAGCAACTTCAAAATTATGGCATAGGTAAAAGAGATATGTTTGCTAATTGGCAAAAACCTTGGAGTATTTTTCACACCTTTTTTTACAATAAGCATACACCTGAAAGAGAAACAGTTCAAAACTATTTAGAGCAAATAGCCAAAAGCCTTATAGACCAACTAAAGTTAGATGATTATACCTATCACACAGTAGATTTTCAAGGGGCTAATAATTTTGGTCAGGATTTTTGTTGGTTAGCACTATATCCAAACATTAAAAACTCACATAAAAACGCCTATCAATTCTTTTTAAGAATAGGTAATAAATCAGAAACAGGTTTGGTAGCAGGTTTCGAGTTGAAAAATCCTTTACCAAGAAAACTAAAAACAGTAACAACTTATGATTCTGTTGTAGAGTATTTAAACGAGTTAAAACCTCAAATTGTAAAGATAAATAACGAAACACGAAACTATTTCAAGTTTGCACCTGGTAGTCAAGCATCAGAGTGGGAAGAATTTTATGCAAATAATATAGTAGCCATAGATTATAGCAATCTGGAAGTAGAAGACATCTCAAAAGTAGAGAACTATCAAGTACTTAATAAATTAGCAGGTTTACCACCAGAGAGTCAATCCAACCAAACAGGCAATCTATGGTTTTTTAAAACAGCTAATAAAAGTGATGTTGTTTTTGCTAATAAAGGCATAAATACTTGTTTAGGTATTGGTGTAATTGAAAGTGATTATTATTTCGATTCACAAGCGCAAGACTACAAGCACAGACGTAAAGTTAAATGGTTAACCAATAAAGTATATCAATACAAATCAAACAGCCTTAAAGGGTATAAAAGACTTTTTAGACCTGATACGTTTAGTCCAACAAAAGTTTGGGAATTTTTATTAAATGAATACGCACGCTTATATCCAGAGTTGGTAGACGTTTTTACAAAACACAACCTCTTATTTGAGAATACTAAAGTAAAGACAGAATCTAATGATATTGAGGAAATTGAGGATGAATTATCTGAAAATGAAGAAGCAATTAATTTTTGGTGGTTAAATGCAAATCCAAAAATATGGAGCATTAGCAATCATAAAGAAGGAGACAAACAAACCTATACAACACACAACGAAAAAGGCAACAAGCGTAGAATTTATAAATATTTTGAGCAAACAAAACCAGGCGATTTAATTATTGGATATGAAAGTTCACCAACAAAACAAATAAAAGCCATTTATGAAGTAACTAAAGGTATTCATAATACAGAAGTTGGTGAAGAAATTGAATTTGAATTGGTAGAAAAATTAGAAATACCAATTACGTGGAACGAACTAAAAAATATAAATGCATTACAACAATGTGAAGTGTTTATAAACAATCAAGGAAGTCTTTTTAAACTGCAAGAAGAAGAATATGATATAATTAGAGATGTAATTGATACTAAAAACATCATTACCGAAAAGTTATTACAAAATAGCAGTAATAAAAAATACGAGTTTAAAGAGGATAGCGATAAGCCTTTTATTAGCGAGCAACAATTTTTTCAAACAGTAACTTTATTAAAAAGAAAGAAAAACATCATTCTTCAAGGACCACCAGGTGTTGGTAAAACTTTTATAGCAAGAAAATTGGCATATCAAATAATGCAGGAAGTTAAAGATGCTAATATAGAAATGGTTCAATTCCATCAATCGTATAGTTATGAAGACTTCATTCAAGGTTTAAGACCAACACAAAAAGGAAGTTTTGATTTAAAAGATGGTATATTTTTCTCTTTTTGTCGTAGAGCTTTAGCACATCCCGATAAACCGTTCTTCTTTATTATTGATGAAATTAACAGAGGTAATCTCGGGAAGATATTTGGTGAATTAATGATGCTTATTGAAGCTGATAAAAGAGCTGAAAAATTCGCTTTAAAATTAACCTATGCAGAAGATGAAGAAGACCGTTTTTATGTACCTGAAAATTTATACATAATTGGTACTATGAATACAGCAGACCGTTCACTGGCTATTGTAGATTACGCATTAAGAAGGCGTTTTGCATTCATAAACTTACAGCCAGATTATGGTGCTAATTTCCAGAGCTTTTTATTAGATAATGGTCTATCAAAGGCTATGGTTAATCATATAAGTTTAATGATTCCAAAGGTCAATGATAAAATTAAAAGTGATTCAAATTTAGGGGAAGGCTTTCAAATTGGTCACAGTTATTTTTGCAACTATAATAAAGAGCAAAATGAAGACAATTGGTGGCAAGAAATTATCGATTTTGAGTTGAAACCGCTATTAGAAGAGATATGGTTTGATGATATGGATAATGTATCAGAAATCCTTAAAATATTATCAAGGTAGAAATGCATATTCCTATTGAAAATATATATTATTTATTATGCTATGCTTGGAATAAGTTAGAAGAAAAAGAGCGTGTGAATGTTGAGGTGGATGAAAAAATGGAAATTTTAGATCTCTTCGCAAAAGTATTGATTAATGCTACTAAAATACTGCTCAAAAGAGGTATAGATAAAAGTTACATTGAAACTACAGAAGAATTAGCAGGAATTAAGGGTAAAATACAATTTAGCCAAACAATAAAGAGTAATATATTATTCAAACAAAGAACGATTTGCACGTTTGATGAGTTTTCGTCAAACATATTAACCAATCGCATTTTATTGACGTCAATTAAAACACTAATCAAAACGAAAGGTCTTAATTCAGATTTAAAAAAGGAACTGATAAGTTTACAGATAATGTTTGGTGGTATTGAGACGATTAAAATGAGTAAATCTATTTTTAGTCAAGTCAGATTAAATAGAAACAATCGCTTTTATGGTTTTCTTATGAATGTTTGTCAAATCATCTATGAAAACACATTGCCTACAGAGAAATCAGGAGAATATAAATTTTCTGATTTTACTAGAGATGAAAATAAAATGAATCAACTTTTCGAGGCGTTTATTAGAAATTTTTATCGCATTGAACAAACAAAGTATCGTACAGTTAAATCTGAAATAATAAACTGGAATTTTGACTATACAGACATAGACAGTTTTCAATATGTACCAATAATGAAAACAGACATCACATTAGAGAATGCTGAACAAAAAATCATTATAGATGCGAAGTATTATAGAGAAACAATGTCTTTAAATTATAATAGAGAAAAAATTAAATCCAATAATTTATATCAGCTATTTAGCTATTTGTTAAATCAAGAAGATGGTACAGCAAAAAACGAATCAGCTAGAGGCGTACTATTATATCCTACAATAGAAAAAGAATACGATTTAAACTATACCTATAAAAATCATAAAATTGAGATAAAAACTTTAAATCTAAATACAAAGTGGACTGAAATAGCTACACGACTTAAATCAATCATATAAAAACAATTAACTAAAAAGTAAAATAGTTTTTTAATAAAAATACTTAAGAAATAAAACGTCATTCTGAACTTGTTTCAGAATCTCATCAAAAAAAACCTGCATTGAGCAAAGGCGAAATGTCAGTTCGAGTGTTTTTACGCAGTGAAACGTAGTAATAAAAGTATCGAGAACAATAATTGAAAACGAAAAAGACACTAAAAAAACCTATGAAACAAGATTTATATTTTAACGTACTTAACTTTAACTACCCTAAACAAGCTACAACTTTATACATTGCTTTAGAAAAAATTGGAGAATGTTTTTCAATTTATAAAACAAAATTTCCAGAAGATATTGGAAAAACTTTTCCAAACACAGATTTCAATAAATTAGATAACATTTATACAACATTTGATGTTCAAACAGAAGGATTTAAACCACATCAATTTGAGTTTAATAAATTCAATAATAATTTATACAAACAATACCTTAAATTCAAATTAAAAAAACACTTTTTGGCAAAAGGTTTTATCTGCAAGAAAAATTTTGTTAGAGATACCCAAGTATGGTTACCTGCAATAAATACAAATAACCTTCCTTACAATATCAATTATAAATTCTCTTTAAAAATTCAATTCAATAAAGTTAGTAAATACCCCGAATTAGTAATTAGTTATGATGGGAGCACTAAAATTTTAAAAAAGTCTATTGAAGAAATTACAAGAACCGACTTAATAAAAACAGCCATTCACCAACAAACTGTTTTTAATTACAATATGTCTACTGAAAAAGAGTGGGAAAAAGAACTTTGGAATACATTAGAATGGGAAAACTCCTACCCTATTTTAAACAGAGAATTAGCAAATGAATACCAAATTGAAATACCTTTAAACAAACTAGATAATAAATACAAAACCTATATGAAATTGGTAAACGGTTTCACAAAAAATGAAATATTTAATGCTGAATTTAAAAGTATCATTGACATTCGCTCTAAAAATTGGGTAAAAGTACCTGAATACCGTTTAGACAATGTAAATCCTGAAATAAATTTATTACAATACCGCAATGGTACAGGTAGAATGCCTCAAATTGAAATGGTTCGTAATAAATGCTTTGAACGTCCTAAAAAATACCAAGTATTTTATATTTTTCAAGAAGATCATAAAGATTTTGTTGAAGATTTACATACTCAATTTCAAAAAGGAACAGGAAAATACTATCAAGGTATGGGTAAATTTTTAGACACACCTTTTCATTCAGAAAGTAAAAATGCCATTATATTTAAAAATCCCAATGAAATATTAACAACACTAAAGCAACGTTTAGAAGAAATTGTTTTTGATGAAAAAATAACATACGCTGCAATGTACATCAGTCCATTTTCAAAGAATGATAAAGATATAAACAATCGTAAAATCTATTACAAAGCAAAGGAGTTATTACTAAAAAACAATATAGTTTCTCAAGTAATTGATTACGAAAAAATGGTAGGTAATTTTGAAGATTACACCCAACAATTTACATTAAGTAATATTTCATTAGCCTTATTAGCAAAGCTACAAGGCATCCCTTGGAAATTAAAAACACCTGATAAAAAAGAATTAATAATTGGCATAGGTGCTTTTAAAAATACAGATGAAGATATTAATTATGTTGGTAGTGCTTTTAGCTTTCAAAATAACGGAACATTCAACAGTTTTGAATATTTCAAAGATTATGAAACAATAGATTTAGCAGGTAGTATAACCAAAGCAATAAGAACTTTTTATGCAATATCTCATTCAGATAAAGTGGTGATACATTTTTATAAAACAATGGGTTATGAAGATTTACAACCCATTTTAGCTGCTATGAAAAGTTTAAATTTAGAAGTACCATTATATATTTTAAACATTAACAAAACAGATTCAGAAGATTTAATTGCAATTGATAACAATTGGTATGATAAATTAATGCCAAAATCAGGCACATTTATTAGAGTTGGATACAACCAATATTTACTATTCAATAACAGTCGTCATACCAATATGCCTACATATAATGATAGAGACGGGTATCCATTTCCAATTAAAATAGAAATCTCAAGTCCAACAGAAGGTGCTTTAGATGATAATAACGTAATAAAAGGTTTAATCGAACAAGTATATCAATTCAGTCGTTTATATTGGAAATCTTTAAAACAACAAAACGTACCAATAACTATAAAATACCCTGAAATGGTTGCACAAATAGCACCAAATTTTGATGGTAAAATCCCTCAAGATGCAAAAGATAAATTATGGTTTTTATAAGAAAACAACAACTATTTTTTATTAATAAAAATGTTATTAAAAATACCAATAGTTTTAAAATCAATAGCAATAGAAAACAAACCATAATTTTTATAACTAATAGTACTTGAAGTGTAACTTCTAATGATGCTTTCTCTCATAAAATCAAATGAACCCTCATTTAATTGTTGATCTTCCAATAATTGAAGTTCAATTATA
>JGI24025J20009_10001350_pt1 | contig 18550 bp, 18 predicted proteins | sample Cruoilmetagenom3_FD_20009 | JGI IMG/M metagenome (IMG submission 20009) | reverse complement strand
TTCAATCTTTAAAATATTTTTCATTTTTAAATTTCCTCTTTTATTAGTATGATTAATATTTTTATTTCAAAAATATTAACTTATTTATTATAAAATATTTTATACATTATACATTACGTTTTATCATACTACATTTATTTAAAAAATCCTTCTTTTTTGGAAAAATTTTTTAAATTTTTTTTATATTCTTTTCGAAATTTTCGATAATCCTTATTGAGCCGCATAAAACTCCAGACTCCTGTCTGGAGATGTAGCGGCAGCCCGAAGGGCTCAAGCTCGTTTTTCGCTTGTAGCTAAAAGAAGCCCCCAGCTCCTGCTGGGGGAGTGTCACTTTAGTGGCTTTTTTTAATAGGGTAAGAAGAAATATTTTAAAACATGGTTACCTCCCAAAAACTAACTATTTAATAAAACATATTTTACTTAAGCAGCAAATTTAACTCTATATGTCCTTTGAAAACTGAATAGCGATAACAAATGGTTATATAAAAGAGTAGGAAGGCCTTCTCCTCAAAGCTATAATAAATTCCATAAGTAACACCAGAGAAAATTCCATACTTATATCTATAAAATAACGCCTTTCTTTTGTTTTTTAACTATGGAAAAAAGTCTGGCTTTTACTATGGAATTTTGCTTGACTTTGAGGTTCTTTTGGCCTATTCATCAACCCTTTTATCAATCTCTTACAGTTTATAGCCGATATCTTAAACCCTAACCACACCTTTACCCGTACTTCTCCCCTTACCGGTAGAATGATCTATCTTGTACCTCCTGCGAAGTACCGAGAGGATACCCTCAGTCTTATCCAATGCAAGATGAGCCTGAAAGGAAGAGTCATGCTGCATTGGATAAGACTGGGTTTTAGCCATTTTTGCTGATTAAGTTTTCAAGGTGCGTAGAGTAAATAATTTAAATATGTTATTTGATACTATCGAATACTATTTGTAAAATATGGGTACTTTTTGGGTAGTAACCAAAATAAAAAAACAGGAATAATTATAACCCCAGGAATTAGCTATGGTGATTATGGTGAAGGATCTGTAAGAATTGCCTTAACCGTCGATGAAAAAAGATTAGAAGAAGCAATAGATAGGATAAAAAAATCGGGAATTAATCAAGAATTATAAATAATTTTACCGCTTGTCCTATTATAGACAGATACAGGATAAGTGGTAGAATAAATTAAAGATTTAAACTCTACTCCCTCTTTAACCTCCATCTATATAATAGGAATTAATTTAACCTCACTAGATTTTGCAAGAACATAATCTTCTTTTACAATCGTATCTTCTACTTTGATAAGCCAAACATCCGCAAGAGAAATTTTAGCTTCTTTTAAAACTGTATAAACCCTTACAGGCTTTTCGTAGTTTAATTCTATTACATCTGTTAAATATTTATCCTTTAGATAACCCATAAACAGAAGCCTTATCGTAATCATTTTTATCTTTAACCTCATCAGTAAGCCAATCAAGACCTAACTCAATTAATTTACCATAAAAATATGAAAATATTTTCCAAATTTTTTCATATAGGAGATTAGTCCCCCACTTTCTAATATATTCAAAGGGTGAAGAGATTTTTATACTATTTGGGGTACAACTGTATTCCCCGAGGGAAGAATATAGGCCTGAAAATCTTCGCCATATTTTTCTTTAACATATTCTATGGCTTGTGAAATATTCTCCATAGGAATAAAAAATAGTTTACGTACTTTATCCTGAGGCAAAGAAGAAATTAAAATCACTTCTACTTCTTTTGCTACTCTGGCTATAGCATAGGCTTTGTGACCGCCTAAAACAAATTTCTTTTTTAAACGTTCAATTATATCATCGGGGGTATTTGCTTCTTCTACCCATTTTTCAAAAGTAGGTTCTCCATAACCCTCGCTACATTCAGCAAGTAGTATGATAGTCCCTCCTGGCTTTACCGCTTGATAAGCATTTTCTAAAGCTTTTTGAGCTTGATAAACATTAATATCTTTAGGATAACCGCCAGCACTGGCAATCACAACATCTGCCTTTTTTTCAATAGGGCAAATATATATTTGCTTGCATATCTCTACTCCCTGCTGCCATGAAGCTAATAATTCTCCCGCTACAATTTCTACTATCTTATAGTTTTCATCAGTAACTACATTGATATTAAAATCAACTCCGACTTTTTCTGCTGCTTCTTGCATCTCTTCATGGACAGGATTCCCTCTAAGATTTCCGGCTCGGGCATTTAAGTGGACCATCTTGGCATGATTGGTCTCAATGGTCTTTCTCCCACAAATACCGGGAAGGATAGATTTTCTTCCGCCAGAAAAACCGGCAAAATAATGAGGAACTATTACCCCGGTTGTAATTATAAAATCTATATCCGAGACAATCGGATCAACCCAGAGCTCGTTACCACTTTTTAATTTACCTAAATCTTTTAGGTAGGGATCATCACAATCATGATTAATAAATTTATAAGTAGAAAGAATATCTTCCCCAAATATTTCCTTTATTTCTTCCGGGGAGTTGCTGCGATGTATTCCGGTAGCCACCATAAAAGTTATATTTTCTTTTTTTATACCTATTTGATGTAATTCATCTAATAGGGAAGGTAAAATGACTTTGTAAGGTGTCGGCCTGGTGATATCGTTGACCACGATTAAAATCTTCTGGGCTTTTTTGCGGTTCATTAAATCTTTTAAAGAAGAACTGTTTATGTGATTTTTCATAAGTTCTTTTAATTTATTTTTCGGATGTAATAGAACTTCTTGTTTTTCTAAGTTTAATATTTTTATTATATTTTTATCTTGTATTGGTAATCGAATTTCTTCTTTACCATATTTTAATTTCATTTTTTGCCTCCATAAATTTTTTTATTTCTATAATATAAAATAATATCAATAAAAACCATCATACAATTTAACAAATATAAATAAATCACTTGATCAAAGTTATAAAGTAATTTATGTATTACTCCAGATATATATCCAATTAAAACGCAAAATAAAAATAGAAGACTTTTACCATCATTATTTTTTGAGGTGTACGACCTATATATAGAAAAAGGCCAAGCTATTCCAAAACAAACTAACATAATTATTTCAAATATACTCATTTAATCGATTAGGATCCAATTCCCGCAGCTCTGCTGCGATTAATAAATATGGAAAAAGGTCGAAAAAAATACAAAAGTTACCCTGTAAGCAAATTAGTTTGCTTTAAAGGATAATAGATACCACGTAGCTCTGCTGCGGGGAGGTTCATTTAACGACGTAGTAATCGCTATATAATATTATATCCTTATCTTTTTAGCAAAAAAAACTGAAATTTTTTCTTAACCATATACTCTAGTATTAACGATAACTTTCTTATTTTTTAATTTACTAATAATCCTTCTTTTAAAAGAATTTCTATTGTCCATTTTGCTGAATTTCCGCAGACACTAGGGCACTTATTATCATGCCCTCCAGCATCTAGGAATTCTTTATACTGCTTTTTATCCCATAGATTATAAGCCTTACCCATTATTTTTCTATGGATATCATAACAATTAACACTTCCATATTCTCCTTTAAAACAAGTAATTAGTTCTCTAACTAATTCATATGTCTTAAATCTTATTCTCTTAGGATCTGAAAAATTATCATATTCCCTTCCAATAAAAGTACTCAAGACCATGACTCCCGCCGTAAGCGCTCCACAACTATTTCCGGTAAGCCCAATACCTCCTGCCAAACCAGTTGCAGCTTTAAATACATCATTACTAATTTTTGAACCTAATATTTCTTTAAAAGCACCAATTACAGATTGTGCACATCCACCATATTGTTGTTCATTTTTGTATGCTATTTTTTCAATTTTTTTAATCACAAGATTATTTTTTTTCATATTATATTTTCACCTATAAAAAATTTTCAATATATTTACCCAAAGGCAAAATATTGTTATTTTGTTCTTTAAGTTAATAATAATTAATATTCAATTTTTTTAATGTTTCAGCAGTAATTCTGATGGCACTATCTGGATCTGGTAAAGGTAGTATTTCCGCAGAGACATAGCCCTGATAGTCTATTTTTTTTAAAGTCTTTATTATTTCTTTAAAGTCAAGGTGTCCACAACCTGGTGCCCATTGGTTACTATCTGCAAAATGAACATGGGTAATATAATCCTTTGCTTGAATAATACTATCGCATATAGAAACCTCTTCAATATTCATATGAAAAGTATCTACCAGTAATCCTAAATTTGATACTCCTACACGTTCGATAAATTGAATTCCTTGGTTAACTGTGTTAATCAAATTGGTCTTGTATCTATTAATCGGTTCCAGAACAATTTTTACATTATGTTCTCTAGCAAAATTACAACATTGTCTCAAACTTTTCACAACCCACTCTTCTGCTTCCTCTCGGCTAATACTCTCACCAATTTTTCCTCTTATTGAGCCAATAATTACTTGAGCATTAAAATTGGAAGCAAATACTACCTGACTCTTTATTCGCTCTACTACCATTTTTCTAACACTTTCATTGGGATCTGTAAAGCTTAAACCTTCTTTTACATAAGCCTGCCCGGTGCCTATAGCCGGAACTTCCAAATTATTTTCTTTTATTATATTAATGATACTCTCTATCTTTAAATCTTTTGGATTTCTAACCGCAAATTCTGCACCATCAAAACCAAGCCCTGCAACTTTTTTAATAGTTTTTTTAAAATCTTCTATAGTAGAAGAAGTAGTGACTACTATACTCTTTTTCATTTTTTAATATTCCTTTCTATAAATTTAAATTATTTTTGAATTTGTTCTGTACAAGATATTTTATATACAAATCCCCAATCCTCATTCATTGTTTCCTTTAAAAAGAGTTCCATTTCTTCTGGATCACGTATGTTAATCTTTTCAACTGGTGGTATTTTACCTACTAGTGTAGCTCTCTGAAATTTCATCATAAACTAAAGTTAAATGTTTTAAAATAGCCATAATGAATCTCTTTCTTTGGTAGTAGTTCTGGCAGAACAATTACCAATCCTTTGAAAATACTGCTATTTCTATTGATGTTTGTTCCATCTCTTCCTTGTCAAAAATTTTTTCAATATATTTTTGATAAAGGACATAAATAGAAATTATTATTTATAATTAGATACTTCCTTTTTTCATATTTAAATTCTTGAGAAATAATTCACTCTTTCTCTATTATTATTACTCTTCCTCTTGCCTTATATTCAACTCTTTTAATTTTATTTGGGTGGGTATTCCCTCTTCGCTCCAACCACGATAACTATAGTAATCACTAAGTAATTCTCCTAGGGGGGGAAGTTTGTCTCTGTTCCTTTTTAAGGTAAGAAACCTTGAAGGCAAAAAATCATCTTTCCTGCTTATTCCACAGCGTACATTGTAAAGTCTTTGTAAATTGAATATTCTTTCTCCTATTTTCATAAATTCTTTAATATTCATTTTCCACCCAGTAACATAATTTAAAAAATTAATCATATCATGAACTTCTATAGATTTTGTAATATTCATAAATTTACACATAACTATAGAATCAAATATACACATTAAATTTTGAAGTTTAATTGTAAATTCAGATTTCCCATCTATCTGGTGCCTATCTTGGGCTTTATTTATGCCTATATCTGGTTGAGTAACTGAAAGTTCATAGGGATGTGATAAACTTCCAAGGTGACATGCTCCTCTATTTGTAGTTGCGTAAGATATAGCTTGGCTAAAAAAGCAACGTGGATCATGAAAAGAGGGTTCTAATCCTTTTACATGCATAGCAAATTCAATAGCATTTTTTCCTATTTTAAGCGCAGCTTTTTTTACTCCTTCTCCTAATAATTTACCTATATCTTCTTCTTCTTTAATCTTTTTAATCATTTCTATTACTGCTTTACCGTCACCCCATTTAAGTTCAATCCCCCCAGTATCTTTTTTAGTAATTAAACCTTTTTCATAAGCTTCCATTGCAAAACCAATTACTCCTCCAGTTGACATAGTGTCCAATCCATATCTATTGCATAATTCATTTGCTTTAGCAATTGCTTCAAGATTATCTACCAAACAATTACTTCCTAATGCTGCAAGAGTCTCGTATTCTGGGCCTCCACCATCTACTGGAGCAAAAGGTCCTTTAGTAATTTTAACTGTTCTCCCACAACCAATTGGGCATGTTCGGCATGCATATCTTCCTACTAGAATAGTTTTGGCCATTTCTTGCCCACTTATTTTTCTTGCTCCTTCTTCCCAGTCAGACAATCTCCAATTCTGATGAGGGAAATTTCCTATTTTTTCATAATTAATTATACCTCCAGCAGTACCAAAATCACTCATTCCTTTAGAAACCTCTTTTATATGAGGAACCATATTTTTAATATACCTTTTTAATTTTTCCGGCTGATTAACTAAATTTTTTTGAGTACCGTAAACTACAATAGCTTTAAGGTTTTTAGAGCCCATTACAGCTCCTCCACCACATCGGCCAGCTACGCGAGCATGATTACCTTCATGAACTATGCAAGAAATTTTTATCTTTTTTTCTCCAGCTGGACCAATAGTTGCTATACTTGCCTTTTCACTTATTTCTCCTTTTAAAATATTAGCTGTTTCATATGTATCTTTACCCCAAATATACTTTGCGTCTCTAAATTCTATTTCCCCTTCATGAATCCAGATATATAGTGGTTTATCCGCTCTACCTTTAATAATTATTCCATCAAAACCTGCTCGTTTTAAATTTATTCCCCAACTACCTCCAACGCTAGATTGAGCAAAAATTCCGGTAAGAGGTGATTTAAAAATAACTTGATGTCTCCCTGTTCCAGGAATACCAGTATTTGTTAATGGCCCAGTCATAAATATTAAAAGATTCTCAGGAGACAAGGGATCTGTTTGTTCATTCGTTTCATCATAGAGAAACTTAGTACCTATTCCACTACCTCCCATATAATCTTTAATAAGTTTTTCATCTAATTGTTGATTTTTTGTTTTCTGACAAGATAAATCTATTCGTAAAATTTTACCTGTGTAACCTCCGTACATTCTTTTCCTCCTTATTTTTTACATATTCCCAGATAGAATAATCAATAATATAAAATTTCATCATTAGGATTTATTTAAATTTAATTGCAACAAAAGTGGAATTTGCATTTTTATATCTATTTTATTTATAATTTTTAAAATACCAGATTATCTTACTGCAACAAATTATTTTTAATTACATTCACTTTTTTCTACCTTAAGTGTGATATAAATTTTATAATTTTTAGTTTAACCTCCGTCTAAAGGTACTAGAAGAGATATTTTATCTCCTTCTTTTAAAGAATAGTCAAAATCAACAAGATTTTTATTTACAAGCGTAAGTATCTTAAAACCTTGGTTAACATCTCCAAAAACTTTCCGGGCATCATCATCTAAATTACGACTAAGTTCTGTTAAAAGTTCATTTATTGTTAGCCCCTTATCAACTTTTATTTTTGTAGACGCCCTACCGAAAATTGTTTTTAAATAAGAGTAATATTCAACTATTACATTCATAGTTTATAAGATATTCACCTCACTGAAATATTTTTAAATTTCATATTCTTATATATATTCTTAATCCAACAACCTTTTATTGTATTATATTATCTGAAAAATGGACCTTTTATTATATAGAGCAAATTAAAATCAGAATTCGTAATTTTAAATACATTTCTTATATTAAATTAGAAATTATTTTATTTTTAAAATTTAAACCCTTTAAGTTGTACTGCCATTTTTGATATAGATTTTTTATTATTATTCTTTTTCTTTGGCTCTTTTTTTTGAGACCATACTGTTTCACTACGAGCTTGTAGTATATATAATCCTGAAGAAGAATTATCTTTTTTCTCTTCTATTGCCCACTCTATATCTTGAGGTGTTTTGTAATGACTTTCAATCTGCTTACTTAAATATGCAAGAGATATAATTTTTTCTTCTGTTAAGCATGGCCTTTTTCTTTGAGCAATCGGAGTCTCTTTTTCAATAACTCCCTCCTTAGAATAAGCAGTAAATACTGCCTTTTCACCAATTTTCATTTTAATTAATCTTACTGGATTCTTGCTAATAATATAGTAATCAGGGTTTACAGTTCCCGAAACAAGAGATTCACCTAACCCCCAATTAGCTTCGATAACAATTTTACTCCGATCTCCTGTTCTTGGATCTAAGGTAAACATTACTCCTGCCGTTTCAGCATTTACCATACATTGTATTACCACAGCTACGCCCATTTCATCAACATCTTTATTTATACCTTTGGTTGTCTTATATTCAATGACGCGATCTCCAAAAGCACTACTCCAACATTCTTTTATTGCACTTATTAGGGATTTTTCATTTTTAATATTTAATAAAGTCTCATATTGTCCAGCAAAACTTGCGCCTTCCATATCTTCTTCAGAAGCACTACTTCGAACAGCTACACCAATTGGTTTTTCTTTTGAACACAGCATTTTATATGACTCAATTATCATTTTTTGAATATCTTGAGACACTTCTGCTTCCTTAATAATTTTTTTCAATTCCTCAGAGACTTTCCGAGTTTGATCGAATGTAAAAGCATTATTAGATATATTATCAATTATCTTTTTTAACTTTTTTTTTATTCCAGTCTCTTCTATAAATTTCCTATATGTTTCAGTTGTTACTACAAAACCATCTGGAACTGGAAAATTAATAGATTTCAACTCACCAAGATTTGCACCTTTGCCGCCAACCAAAGATACATCTTCTTTTCTAATATCTTTAAACCAGCATATATACTTTTGTTTATCCATGATAATTCATCTCCTGACTATTTTAATAATATGCTTTCAGCAATTTTTTTAAGTTCAAAGTCCTCAATTATGGATTTTGTTACTGAACTTTCTTTAGTTATTTTACTCAGAATTTTGTTCAAATCTTCTTCGTTGGGAACGATAATTCCTAGTTTATTCAATTTATATTTTAATAGTGACTTACCTATTGACTTATCAATTACATATTCCATACCAGGTCTTCCAATAAATTCTGGTTTATATGGAAGCATTCCTTGTATTTCTCCAGCTTTTTTTGCCTTATTTTGCATCCAATATATCCAACCTGAAGAAAATCTAAAAGCATTTTTTCCTACTAATGGTTTTCTATCCCCTATCTTAAATCTTGAAATTTTTTGAATAATTTTACAAGTTTCATAAATTTTATCAAGTTTTATACCCGTTTTTACACCCAAAATGAGTTCTAATGCCAAGGCAACTTCTTCTGTAGGTGCATTCCCACATCTTTCCCCTAATCCTAAAATTGCTGTATCAACTATAGAAGCACCTCCAGCAACACCAGAAAGAGAAAGAGCAGTAGCCATTCCAAAATCATTATGTATATGCAATTCTATAGGAATATTTGGTATCCAAGTTTTGATTTTTTCTACCATATATTTCATAGTCCAAGGCATTGAAAAACCATACGTATCTGCTAAACAAACTGCATCTACTCCTCCCTCTTCAACAATTGACGTATAATTGAGTTTTAGGAAATCTTCAGGAGCTTTCATATCATCCCATATTAGAGCTGATACATAAAGTCCATGTTTTTTTGCATATTTTGCTGCATTTACTCCTTTCTCGACAATTTCCTCGGGTTTCATTTCCCAAAAAACTTTTGCTTGCCAAGGGTTACCTACATAATCTAAAATAATACCATCTACGCCACATTCTAAAGCAAGATCAATATCTTCTTTGTTCCAGCTACAAAATGCAACCACTTTTGCATCAAGCTTCAATTTCATTATAGACTTAGTTGCTTTCTTATCTTCATCAGACATTTTTGGAATCACTTCGATCCTATCCACTCCTAAATCATCTAGAGCTTGAGCAATTCTGACTTGTTCATCTTCCTTTAAAATTATTCCTGGTGTTTGTTGACCTTCTCTTAAAGTAGCATCGTGTATTTGAACTTTATCTGGTAAATTATATTGATCTCTAACTTCATTCTTCCAATTATATTCAGTTAACCAATAATTATCTGTTTTAACTTTTTTATCTACGTATTCTTTTTTCATATCAATATCCTTTCTTAATTATATATTTTTTATTTTTAGCTTTTTACTTTATTTAAAATTTCCTTATGCTTCTTTCTTATATTTCCCCCAACTTCTTTATTAATATTATTAATATCACTATATTCTAAGGCATTAACTGGGCAACCCTTGACACATGCTGGGTCACCACCGCATAAATCACAAATCAGTGCTTTTTTAGTTTTTACATCTAAATGAATTCCATAATACGGACATACTTTTACACATTGACCACAACCTATACAAAGTTCCTCGTTTACAATAATTACCCCAAGCTTCTCATTAATTGAAATAGCTTGTACTGGACAAATATTAATACATGGAGATTCGTCACATTGTACACATATCCCTATAACATCCAGTCCTTTTTTATCATTTCGTAGCACCTTTATTCTTGAAACCAATGGATTTATTTCTGATCCATGTTCAAGCGCACAGCTTACTTCGCAAATTTTACACCCTATACATTTATCTGGATAAAAAAATATTGATTTAGATTTCATTTTTACCACTCTCTTTATTTTATTTGATTATTTCTTTAATTTCCTTAGCTCATCTATAACCTTATGCATGCCAAGTTCTTTTAACTTAAATTCTAAAGGTATCGCAGTGTTAGAATCTATCCCTCTATATTTATAATAATAATCTAATCTTTCATCAAAATTATAGCACGGAGGAATATTTTTCCCCTTATTTCTACCTCCTATTATTGTAAGCGGCTCTTCAAGTATTCTTTTGGGAGGATAATCATCTTTTCTCCTCATGCCATATCTTGCGTTCTCAGCTCTTTCTGAAAGGATAGTCCTTTCCGTAGCTTTATCAATGTCTTTTTGAGACAGTTTTAATCCAGTTGCAGAATTAAAAATTCCCAATATATATTGTTCTTTCTTTTTAATAACATCCATAGATGTTGAATAAGAAGACCACGCCCAGTTACACACATTCATAAGATTAACTTCTGTTACATATTTTTCTAAACTAATAAAGATTTTCATAGAATCCTCAGGAGGTAAGTCATCAATATTTAATACAATTTCTCCGGCCTTAGAACTTACTCCTGAACATCTTTCGTGATCAGCTCCCCTGGTAGAAATTGCGTACCTCATACCATAGGTTTGCCCTGCCCTTGGATCTTTACAAGGTATGTCTAAACCTTTTATGTGCATTGCATATTTCTCTGAATCAGGACCGAACTTTTTAATTACACCAATTATACCATCAGCTAATATATTACCAACTCCTTCCCTATATGCTATTTTTTTTAAAAGTATAGTAACAGCTTTCCCATTCCCCCAAGATAGGTCGAGCCCATCTACATCTTCTTTGGTAATTATTTTTCTTTGGTAACATTCCATTACAAATCCTATAATGCTCGGAGCAGATGAAGAATCAAGACCTAATTGATCGCATAATTCACTATTATAAAATATATTTTCTAAATCTTTAATGCCCAAGCGCGGCCCAACTGAATCTACAGTATAATATTCCGGAACATTATATACAGTTCCTTTATATACTCCTTTGTCAATTTTCATATGTCTTGCACATCCAAGAGAACACAAATAACATCCAGACCTATTTTTAGTCACATATTTTTTATTAATATTTTCACCAGTTACTTTACCTAATTCTTCACCACTATACTGTAAATTTCTCCACACTAAAGCACCTGCATCATTATGAATTTTTAGTAATAAGTTTGATCCTATCTTTCGAGCCAAATTTGTAGTAGGTTCTGACTCATATAAAGCTAATGTTTTTCCAAAATATCTTTTAAATTCTTTAACATTTTCTATTTTTATTCCATTTGTACCTTTAGCAAGAATGGCTTTTAAGTTTTTTGACCCCATTACCGCTCCTAATCCGCATTCAGCTGCATAGCGGCCCGCATCTACACAAATTCCAGCTACATAAACTAAATGTTCACCCGCGGGCCCGATACAGGCAACATGAGCTTCTCTGTCACCAAATTTTTCTAGTAACATTTTCGTAGTCTCAATAGTATTCTTCCCCCATAACCAATTTGCCTCTTTTATTTCAATTTTATCATCCGCTATCTCTAAGTAAACTGGATTTTCAGCTTTTCCAGTAATAATTAGCACATCGTAACCTGCTTTCTTCATCTCAACTCCAAATTCACCACCAACATTAGAATCACCGTGAATCTTGGTTAAGGGAGACCTGGCGCCTATGGTAAGTCTCCCTGCAGAGGGAGCTATTCCGGTTAATGGACCAGTTGCAAAGATCAGTGGGGCAAAAGGTGAAAGAGGATCAGTATCTGGAGACATATTTTCAAAAAGATATTTTGTCACAAATCCTCTACCACCAATATAATTTTTCACCCAATCTTCACTTAAGTTTTCACTTTCTATTTTCTTTGTTGATAAATTTACTTTTAGTATTTTCCCAGCATATCCGCCTTTTACATTATTCATACACTACATCAACTCCCCTAATATATTTATCTATATCTTTTCTTTTTTATGTTCCCTATTTTAACAAATATTTTTCACCATTTCAGATAAATTTACTTTGTTATAAAGTTTATAAATTAAAGCTTGTCTTTTTCAACAAGAGCCATAGCACGAATCCACCCAGCACTTGCACCTTCTATCACTATAGGTGCACCAATAAATGTAAATCCATAAGGCACAGGCACTTTATCAAGATTTGCAAGTCTTTCAATATGAAGATATTCTCTATCCTTACCTACATTATGAGCAGGCCAAATTACGTTTTTATCTTTTGTTCTTCTATAATCTTCACCCATTGCCTTAAATGGTCTATCAAAACCAAATCCATCTATTCCAATTACCTTTACACCTTGATCTAATAAATATAATGTTGATTCTCTTCCCATTCCTAAATGACTTTCAAAATATTCTTTCTTTGGCCACTTCTTATCATAATCTGTTCTTATTAAAATAATATCGCCAGGTTTAATGGTATAGTTAATCTTATCCAAAGCTTTAACTATATCTTCTTTCGTTATTAAATGTTTAGGCTCTTTATCTGTTAAATCTAATATTACACCATCTCCAATACACCAATCCAAGGGAACTTGATCTATTGTTTTTGAAGGTTTTCCTTCAGAAGTAGGATATAAATGCCAAGGAGCATCTATGTGTGTACCTAAATGAGTGGTAAGTGTTGCTTCCTCCCATGCTTGGGATTTACCATCAGGAAAATCTTCAGGGTCAATACCTGATGGAACAGAATTTAACCTCGCTCCCTCAGTATGATTCCAACGACATACTTTGGGGAAACCAACTAAATCCTTTTGAAACGGGTAAATAAATAATGTTAAATCAATTATTAAATCCTTTTTTTTATCAAAAATCGCCATACTTTTACTTCCTCCTTTTTATTTTATATAAACATTTCTAAATAATTTTATTAAAAAATTTAATTTATTTATAATTCACCTTTAATTACAGTTATTGCTAATATTACTAACATTCATAACAAATCTTAAGTTTATATCACCTTTTTTTATCCATAATTTTCTCCCACTATAATATAATTTCTCTATTTTTTCTCTTTCAATATTACTTCAACCTGATCAAATAATATTTGTGGGTTTTTTGCCATTATTAGATAATATGGTATTTTGTAAAAACAATCAGTACAAAATGCTGCTCGCTTTAATCTTAATTCTTTAGTATCAATATTAGGCATTGGGATTCCAGAAACTAATATCTGATGTGCTAAAAAATAAGATTGTGAAAGACAAGAAAAGGTTTGATACTCACTCTCAAATTGCCCTAATTTAGTTACTTTGGTATCAAAATTACCATCAATAGAAGGAAGAACTATAAGATTAATTTTACCTATTTTACCTTCTACTCTTTTAAACTGGGGGAGGTGTTTAAAAAAGACTTTCCACCCTGTCTGCGATTCCGCTATATCTGCTCTTTCAGTTCCTTTTACTCTTTTATGAAGAAAAACTTCATGGCTACCCGTTACAACCCCCTGTTCATTGTCGATTACAACCCCTTCTCCCGCTATTATCTCTGCCCCTCGTAAAGCAGATTCAATGAGGGTCATGGTTTTACCATGATTATTTTCCCCTGTCATAAATAGAATATTTTTACCATTATAACGTACTGCAGAACCGTGAAACAAAAACATATCTTGCTTTTGCATCTCTTTCGCTAATAAGGCTAAAACAATTTTTTGTATTTCTCCTAAATTCCATTTTCCAGTTAGTATTATCCTGTCCTGCTCTTGATCAAAATCAATTATTTTTTTACTATCCTCAATGCAGTACCATAGTAAATTAGGATTCTCTTTTTTAAAATTACTAAACTGAACAATTTCTCCAACCCTGTACTCAAGAAATACCGGGTCTTTAATTATTTTACTTTCATCTCTCTCTAAAGTATATCTGTCCAATCTTAACTTCACATTATTATACCCAAGCTCTTCTGTGTGTTTAAACAAAATAAACACCTCCCCCTCTTTCTATACTAGATTTTTTATGTATATATTTTTATCCAAGTATTTCTACAATACCCTTAGTACCATCTATTCGCACTTTCTGGCCATTTTTTATCACCTTTGTGCCTATTAGCGAACCAACAATACAAGGAATACCAAATTCGCGTGATACAATTGCTGGATGAGCTAGTAATCCTCCAGAATTTGTTACAATACCTTTTAATTTCGGAAAAACTGGCGCCCAAGCTGGATTGGTCATATCACAAAACATAATAGTTCCTTCCTTAACTTCATCAAATTCATCAGGAGATACTACAATTTTAGCTATTCCCTCCGTTATACCAGGAGAAGCTCCTATCCCTTTAATTATTTTTTGGGATATTTGACTTCCAAGTCCTTCTTCAATCATCTTCTCGGTAGTCACAAATTTTTCATCACTCCATCCCCAAAGTCCTTGTTTATATGGCTCTTGATGTAAGGACCAATCGGTAACAGTCCCAATAAACTGAGGAGGAATAATTCTCTCAGCTGCTTCTCTTTCAGCTTTCCTTCTCTTTAAAACACTCTTGGCATCAAAGGCTTCTGTATCAGTACATATTTGTCTTAATTCATCATATTTAAAAAATACTACGTCTTCTGAATCATCAATTACTTTAGCAGCAACTAATTTTTTACCTATTTTAAGAGCTACCCTTCTCATTCTCTGATGAGTCCCCTGGTCTATATAAAAATGGTGATTTGGGGTTAACGGTGCCATAATTACTGCCTGATCCATAGCCTGTTTTAATTTATTCTTTTTATCTTCTGGTATATTCTTTTTTTCCGCCATATCCCACATTTCTTTTATTGCTGATGCCTGGTCATCTTTACATCTTTCAATATCTTTTGGAGCAGAATAATCCATGCTTAAATAAGTTCTTATCTGCTCAATAACAGGTTTTGGATTCTCTCTCCATGAAGGATACATTATTTCGTGAGTATATATAGCTTTCCATCCAAAAACATCTAAAAACTTATTTAATCGATCTAAAAATTCTTTTCCCTCTTTTGTATTCTCACATTCAGTTATTATCTCCTCTGCATCCTTATCTGTCTCAAAAAGAGTTTTTAAAATTGGAGAGCTTTTAACAAATTCCTTAATCTTCCATAATTCCTTAACAGTATCCCAATTTAGGTCATCTATAGATACTAATATCCTACCTACCAAGTCTGCATCTAATTCTCCCATTACTTCAGCAAAAACTTCTTTAAATGTGGAAAATGCCTGAAATTGTGCTAGGTTTAATATCCAATGTATTTTAAAGTGTCTGTCAAATATATCAATTGCATCTTCAAAAAGCACAATTAATTCAGGAAGAGATTTTTCTTCATACGGAAAATTATCTAAATAGGATAAATTTAACTTTATTTCTGGTAAAATACGATCATTCCACCAGTCTAAGAAGTTATTTGCATAAATAGGCATAACCGTAGTGTAGTATTTAACCGAAGCATCTATTGTTTTTGGGTTTGGTGCTATCATCCCATGATACATATATCCATTTACCAATTTCCCTGGCCATAAAGTTCCTATAGGAGCCCAGAACCTTCTATACATATATTCGCAACCTTTGACAATATCTCCGTCCCACCATCCAAAAAGTTCAGCATAAAGAGTACTAGAGGGGTGAGGATTATGAAGATCACTTATTACCCAATGGATTTTCTTTTCTGTTTCTCCATTCCATTCTATAGGAAAATCTTCATTTCCATAGAACCTGCCTAAAACTTTAGACCCCCATATTTCATCCATTTCTTCTACTTTTTTACCTGTGTCCTCTTCATACCACTTTTTTAAAGGATTTGTTTTTATATTTTCTTTTAGCCTTTCCATTTATCTTTTCCTCCATATTTAATATTTTAATGTAATAAACACCAAAAACTGAGAATAATTTAATAGTAGTAAATATTTTTTAGTTATAAATTGACTTTTAAATTATATTTTTACTTTTCATACGGGAACATTATAGCAATGTTAAACCACCCCAAAAATGCTCCAAAATATCCAGCAATTGCAGTCCATATTACAGCAAGCCATATAATTGCATAAGGATTAGTTGCCCCAATAGCAGGTATAGTACCAGTAAAGTATACTGCTAAAGTCATTGAAAGCCCATTGAACAATGCAAGACTACCTGCATTTAAAATTTTGTTACTCACCATTATTACAACTCCAATACCAACCCATATGACATTACCTACAATAAAAGCTACTTCTACTCCCATTAACGGAGCTAACAATTGAGTAGTAGTTAACCATAACCCTACAACACAACAACCATATGAAAAACTTGGGATCATTAATTTAAGAGCACTGGGATTTGCACCTAAAGCAAAGTATTCTGCCCACACAATAAAACTTGCCCATAAAGGTAAATTGTATTTTCCTAAATGGAACGTAAATGGTGTAGCAATTCCTACTGTAATTACAACCGCAAGCCACAAAGGAATCCTGGTTCCAGTTTTCTTTTCTTCTGACATTTTAAAAAACCTCCTTTTATTTATAACATAAAATTAAATACAAAAATTATAAAAAACCATAACCCCCTTTCTTTTTTAATATTTGTTTGTACTCAAATACTGCTCTTCTAAATAGTTTTGACTGTTGTTAAAACAAACAATAAAAATGAGATTTACTTAATAAAATTTTTTCATCTGAATATTTAATTTTTAATTCTGTATTTTTTCTAACACCTCTTTTGCCCATAAAACTCCAGATCTTGGGCTAGACAATACTGGAATTTTCATATCTCCTAATTCTGGTATAAGTACAGCCATACTTCCCTGAGCTAAAGCTATTACGTCTACTTTACCAGCTAATTCTAGAATAGTTTTTATAATAATCTTGTTATGACCTTCTTTATCACCTTTACTTATTAAATCAAAAGCCCCTTCGCATAATTTTGGAATAATTTTTATCTTTTTCCCTTTTTCATCAGCTGTTTTCTGAATTAAGCGAGTAGTGGGGGCAAGAGTACTATTTAAAGTAGCCACAACCCCTATTTCATTCCCGATTTCTACTGCTTTTCTCGCCATAGGCAAATCTGTTTTTAAAATAGGAATGCTCACCATTTTTTGAGCAATATCTACCACTTCTCCTACCGATGAACATTGATTAAAAATAAAATCGCTTCCAATCCTTTCTGCTTCGATAGCATAAGTACAGTATCGACGTATTACATCTGGCGTAGGGCCTCCTGCCTTAATAACCTCTTTTAAAAGACTATCATCAACAAAACTTACCAACTCTACTTCCGGAAGTATCTCAAAAAATAATTCTCTTAAAGACTGTAAAGGTACAAGAGTAGTCTCTATTATAGATATTTTTCTCTTCTTAATCATATTATTACTCCTTTCAATAATTTATTTTTATAGTTTAATTAGTTAAAAGCAACTTTTAAATTAAGCATTATTACATTTAAATTTCCTTGCTGATTTCTTAAGAGCTTTAATAACTGGCAATTCTTCACCGCTTAAAAATCTAACTAGTGCTCCGCCTCCAGTACTGATATAAGAAATATTATTTGCCAGGTTATACTTATTGACAGCTGCTATACTATCCCCACCACCGAGCGCGGAAAATGCATTACTTTTAGCAATGGCAGTCAATATCATCTTTGTCCCTAATTCAGTTTCTGTTTTTTCGAAAACCCCAGCAGGTCCGTTAAAGAAAATAGTTTTCGCATCCTTTATTATCTGTTCATATTCAGTTATAGTATTGCTACCTATATCCGACAAGGGATAATCATCTATAGGTAGACTACTTATATTAATTTCCTTTCTTTTACCAGTAATAGAATAGGCTAGATCAAGAGGTAATTTGATTTTACTTTCATATTTATCTAAAATATCTTTTGATTGTTCAATGTATCCTTCCAGATTTTTCTGTTTAATTATGTCTTTTGAAGACTTACCCAATGAAATACTTTGGGCTAATAACATAACTTGAGCTACTAAACCAGTTGCTAATACTAAATCAGCAATATTATTTCTTAATATGGAATCCATCAT
>JGI24025J20009_10001349_pt1 | contig 18553 bp, 21 predicted proteins | sample Cruoilmetagenom3_FD_20009 | JGI IMG/M metagenome (IMG submission 20009) | reverse complement strand
CTCGACTCTAGCCCACAGATTATTAACGAAGTTAAAAATATCTATCAGGCTCTGTTATCTAAAACAGGAGGCTGACGGAGTGAGTGATGGTAACCCTAACTATCAATGACCAAAAGATTCAGGTACCAGAAGGGCTGACCATACTCCAAGCTGCAAAGCAACTTGGCATTGAAATACCTACCCTTTGTTATCACGAAGCTCTTGTTCCTTACGGTGCTTGTCGCCTGTGCTTGGTGGAGATAAAAGCTCCCCAGCCGGCACTGGTGACTTCATGTACCTATCCTGTGGAAGAAGGATTGGTGGTACAAACCGATTCCAAATGGGTCAAGGGGACTCGCAAGATAATCTTGGAGCTACTACTGGCGCGATGCCCTACCTCCAAAGTGATACAAGACCTAGCGCGAAGCTTAGGGGTTGAGGAGACACGACTGCCCACGCTGGGGACGGAGGAGGAGTTGTGCACCTTTTGTGGCCTGTGTGTGCGAGTTTGCCGGGAAGTGGTTGGGCGGAGCGCCATCAGCTTTATTAATCGAGGGCCGACCAGAGCAGTAGAAACGCCGTTCAAAATTGCCTCAGAGGAGTGTATTGGCTGTGGGGCCTGTGCAGCCGTCTGTCCCACGGAAGCTATCAAGATCGAGGACATTGGCGATAGCCGCCTGCTTTATAACTGGCACACCACATTGAAACTGAGAAGGTGTGAAGCCTGTGGGTGTTATTTTGCACCACAGAAAGAACTAGAGTGTTTGAGGGAGCAGGTGATCTTAGATGAAGAGTTCCAGAAACTATGCCCTAATTGTAGAAGAAAATTGTTTGCTCATAAGTTGGTCACCACCTCGCCGGGCGTTGCAGCTTCATCAGGGGAAGCAAGATATTTAAGATGATGCTTTCTGATGTGCCTAGCAAATTATAACTAGAGTTCGTGCTGCTAAATAAATGTCAATTTGACATGCCCCAAGTTTGAGGCAAATTAGCCTAATTAAAATTTCAAGCGGTAAATTCCAAACTGATATCTAGAGCCTTGGCTGAATGGGTGAGGGCACCAACTGAGATAAAAGCAACCCCGGTTTCAGCCACAGCACGCACCTTATCTAACGGGATTCTTGCCAAAGCTTCAATTAAGAGGGGGGCATATATCATAATATTGACTACAAAGAGCCCACCGACAAGTTAACGCGTTAATGCTTCACTTAAGTATATTACAATCTTAAGGTTATAGAATAGGGAAATTCTACCTGGAATAGCTTTGTTGGCAATTTTGAGAGAGATAGATAAGATATAGCTACAAGAAAGCAAAGGAAATTTGTTTTCCTTCCTATATAATAAGAGTTCGAATGATAAAAAGCTGTTGGGCATGGATTTGGCTCGCATTCCTACTAGTGGTCGACCTTGTAATCCCTTGGTTTGCCCTTAGAGGCATTGAGAGTTTTTCAGGCGCCTTTCTATTCTGGATAGCATGGATAGTGGTGGCTATTGCTAGTATGTTTGCAATTTTCCTTAGGTGGAAGGAGTAACAATGGGTATAACCTTTTGGGTTTGGTTAGCTGTTGGCATCTATATAGTTTTAGGATTTATTATCGCTATGGCGGCAAGGCGGCGAGTGGGAGCTGGGATGAGCGAGTTTTTTCTAGCAAATCGCAGGGTTGGTGGTTTTATGTCTGCCATGACTTACAGTGCCACTACATATAGCGCTTTTATGATGGTAGGTTTAGCTGGTTTAACTTATGCCGGTGGGGTTGGAGCTCTTGGTTTTGAGTTGACCTACCTTTGCGGGCTTTTCTTGGCGCTTTTTTTCCTTCCTCGGTTTTGGTTGGTGGGGCGCAAATATGGTTACATAACGCCTATGGATCTGTTGTCAGACCGCTACCAAAACAAAATGGTGGGTATGACGGCAGCCATTTTGGCTCTCATCTTCCTCGTTCCTTACAGCGCAGCCCAATTAATGGGAGTCAGTTTTTTGCTGAATGGGCTTACGGAAGGGGCGGTTCCAGTGGCTGTTGGGATTGTGCTTGCTACTCTACTAGCTGTTGCGTGGTCACGCATTGCTGGTCTACGCTCTATTGCTTGGACCGATGCTTTTCAAGCCTTAATTATGATTGTAAGTTCTGCGGCTATACTTGGGCTCGTTGTCTCTAAATTGGGTGGATTTTGGTCTTTCCTTAGTCAGCTAGAGTCGGTCCACCCTGATTTGCTAACCGTGCCTTCAGGGAAAGGAATGTGGGATATAAATATGTTTATTGGGCTTGCCTTACCTTGGTTCTTTTTCTGNATTTCAAATCCTCAGGTAAGCCAAAGGCTTTTCATCCCAAAATCAGTTAGAGCTATGAAGCAGATGCTTGGTGGGTTCCTTATNTTTGGATTTATNTACACACTGATAGCTGTATCATGGGGATTTAGNGCCAAGTTATTAGTTCCTGGCTTAGAAAAAGCAGATATGGCTACGCCCATGCTCTTGGCTCTGCCCATAATTCCTAAGGCCTTAGCGCTGATTGTCATGATTGGAATCATAGCAGCAGCCATTTCGACTATAGATTCAATTCTTTTAACCCTTTCCTCAGTATGGGCTCGTGACATTCACAAAGCTCTGATCAATCCCAAGGTTTCAGAGGCAAGGGAGCTTCGAATTGGGCAATGGGTTATCCCTATTATGGCGATTATCGCTTTTGTTTTTGCTTGGCAAACTTCCAGCAAATCTGGCTTGGAATTCATGATTGCACCTCTCTCGGCAGCCTCTTCAGCTGGTCTTTTAATGGTAGTGCCAAGCATCTTCGGTGCCTTTTACTGGAAAAGAGCAACAGGAATAGGTGCAATTGTCAGCAGCACCGTTGGCGCTATTATTGTTTTGACCCTTCAGATAACCGGTTACAAACCTTTAGGGTGGTGGCCAGGGACTTGGGGCATTTTAGTTTGCGTCATCCTGTTTATTGCCGTCAGCTTAACCACTAAACCACCGCTCGAGAAAGCAGAGGACTTTATGGGCTACCTCAAGAATAAATTAGCATCAGGGAACTTTGTGTAAAAATTTCCTCGAAACATAGACTTCAGGCGTATTTACTTTGCTCGCTTCGCCTGTTCACTTGCTACGCTACCTTTGGCCACCCTCATTGTTGCCCCTGATTCTAACTTTATCACTACCGTGTCGTCCGTGATACTTTCAATTTGCCCATAAATTCCGCTGGAGGTAATCACCTTCTCTCCCCTCCTGATTCTCTCCAGCAGTTCTTGCTGCTCTTTCTGTCTCCTGCGTTGCGGCTTGATCGTTAGGAAATACATCATGACAAAGATCAGTACCAGGAAGACAATCATAGGGGCTATGGTTCCGAGCTGTTCCATTTACATTCCTCCTTGTCTTAACTAATTATCATGTTCGATCTTCCCCTGTAGTGCCCAGGGGCTTGTCCTATCAATCCTGATTCTTACTAATTGGCCAAATTGGTCATGGTTGTGTTCATAGAAGACTAGTTTATCAGTTCTGCTGCGTCCATACCACTTTCCCTTCTTCCTACCTTCCACCAGTACTTCTACTGTCTTGCCCAGGTAACTGCAATTTATCTCGGCAGCGATATTTTCTTGGAGTCGCTCAATTCTAGCAAGCCTCTCCCTCTTGGCTTCTGAAGGAACACTATCTTGATATTTCCTGCAAGCGATTGTGCCAGGGCGAGGAGAATAAGCGGCCACATGAACCACATCGAACCGCATTTCCCTGAGCAGAGAGAAGGTGCGTTCAAACTGTTCCTCAGTTTCTCCTGGAAAGCCAACAATGATATCGGTGCTCAAGGATATTTGGGGGATAGAGCGCCTGATAGTGCCGACAAGCTTGCGGAATTGCTGTACAGTGTATCCTCGCCTCATGGCTGTTAAGATATCGTCGTCGCCTGACTGAACAGCCAAATCCAAGTGCTCACAGACTTTGTTCAGGGAGGCCATAGCCTTGATGAGTTTTTGGCTCATGTCTCTTGGGTGGTTAGTAAGGAAACGAATTCTAGCTAGTTCGTCAATACAGTTTAGTTCGGTTAGCAAATCAGCTAGGTCAAGCTGCTGAGGCAAATCATGTCCATAGGAATCAACCTTCTGCCCTAGTAGAGTTACCTCCTTCGCTCCACGCTTCACTAGCTCTCTAACTTCACAGACTACTTCTTGTAAAGGGCGACTTACCTCTCTGCCTCTTCTATACGGTACGATACAATAGGAGCAGAAATTATTACAGCCTTGGATAATGGGAACAAAGGTGCACGGCGAAGAAATCCCGCCGGTGTCATTGCCACCGCAGCCAAGCAATTCTTGCTCGGCGGCGGGAATACCGTGCTTTTCAGCCCAGCCAGCTAGCTCGGAATAAGCTCCCGGTTTGAAGAAAAAATCAACCTGGGGAAATCGCTTCTTCAAACCTTGGATGTTGGAATCAACAAAACAGCCAGTGACTACTATAGATAGGTTTGGGCGCTCCCTTTTTATGCCTTTCAACAAACCCAATGTGCCCAAGACCCTATTCTCTGCACTCTGCCGCACCACGCAGGTGTTCAGCACTGCTAAGTCAGCTTTCCAGAGGGAAGATGCTGGTTGATAGCCGGCAGAATCCAGATAGCGGGCTATCCGTTGGGATTCTGCCTTGTTCATCTGGCAGCCAATAGTCCAGATAAAATAGCGTGCCATAATTTGCTCCAGGGATTGCCATGAATTATAGTTCAAAGATGCGACAATTTACAGTAGTTAATGGTGGAGGCTAAAGCCAAGGAGGACGAGGGCAAAAGGCTACATGCAGGAACACCGGCTGTCAAAGTTCGTCCTAGATTCCTATTCGCCAGTGGCTTGCTAGCCTTAGCTGGTCGGAACGCTTATACCGGGGGTCTCTCGCTCAACTGAGGCATGGAATATGGAATCAGGGCCGTTGCTCAGGTTGTTGATACAGGCTGGACTGGGTTCTCGGCGACGATTGGCCGATGCTATAGAACAGGGCAGAGTTCGGGTAAACGGTGATGTAACAGAGGATTTCTCATACCTCGTGAATGTGGAAAAGGATACCGTCACTGTAGATGGAGAGGAGGTTGATTTGAAGCCGAAACCCTTGGTCTACTTGATGCTCAATAAACCTGCTGCCGTTCTCTCGACAACAAAAGATGAACGAGGTCGCAAGACAGTCATGGATCTGCTGCCTCCAAAGTATGGTGCCATGAGGCTATACCCGGTTGGGCGATTGGATAGGGATAGCACGGGATTATTGCTTCTAACCAACGATGGCGAACTGACTTACCGTCTTACCCATCCGAAGTTCGAGCATGAGAGAGAATACTTGGTATTCATTAGAGACAAACTAAGGCCGGGAGAGAAGCAGACAATTGAGACAGGGATTCAGCTTGATGATGGCATCACTCACCATGCTGTGGTAAAGGAATTGCAAGCATATCATCCTTTCAACTACAGCGTAACGGTGCACGAGGGTAGAAAACGGCAGGTACGTCGCATGTTTGGGAAGCTAGGTCACCCTGTGCTGGCCCTAAAGCGAATTCGAGTAGGAGACCTCAAGCTAGGTAAGCTCCAGGAGGCACAGGCGCGCGAGCTTACCGTTGAAGAGATAAAGGCGCTGCTACTTGAATGTTCCCACTAATAGAGTGTAGTAGCTCCAAGAGCTGTGTGCCCATGCCGAATAAGGTATCCCTTTTTGAACCAAATTTGACCGGCTGATGGAGCATATTAGTCAGCTTTACCATCTTTGAGTTTGGTGTACTTCTTGTAGTTGCCTTTGACTAGATCTACCGGGTATTTAGCCCGGTTTTTCTCTACTAATAAATGCCGGTTTTTCTGTCACATGTCATATTGGATTTCTTCATGCTATAGCGACTCTCACTTAACTAGTTTCGCTTGATGAACAGAGATTTCTGTTTCACACACATTACATTCGTCTTTTCAACTCCAGTGAGTAACAATCGGCCAGCTTATGTAGCGAATATGGCTAGCTTGGCCCCCGCATTGGTCCCCATCTGGCCACGTATTTGTCCTTAGCCTGCGGATTGACCAGCGACTGAGGCCACTCTCCTTTCATGACACGTGCCACCTCTTCAGTAGGTTGATGCCAGCGCTCTGCCTCGGAGGTGGGGGAGAAGAAGGCGGAGTGCGCAGTGATGATAACATTGTCCATGCTCAGTAACGGGTTCTGAAGCCCCGGGGGCTCGGTGTCAGTAACATCCAGAGCCGCCATGGCGATCTCCCCCTCCTTGAGGGCCTGATTCAACGCTACCTCATCGACAAGCCCACCCCGGGCGGCATTGATGAGACATGCGGTAGGCTTCATCTGTTTGAAGGCCTCGCCTTCAAGGATGTGTCTAGTCTGTGGGGTCAGCGATGCATGAAGCGAAAGGAAGTCGGACTCTCGCAGCAAACGCTTCCAGCTCACTTTTTCCACGCCCAGTTGTGTGACTACATCCTGGGGTACATAGGGGTCATAGGCAATCACCCGGAGCCGGAAACCCCGAGCCTTGGGCACCACCGCCCTGGCTACCTTGCCGAGGCCGAGCAAGCCTAGAGTCTGGCCGCGTAGGCGCGAAAGCTTTGGCCAGATCTGCCTCTGGACCTCTATGCCATCGGCTGATAGACCCCATAGTCCCCTTCTGGCCGCCTCATTCAACTGGATTACCCTCCGGGCACAGGCCAGAAGCAGGGCCATGGCATGGTCAGATACCTCTTCGGTGCAGTAGTCTGGTACGTTGGTCACCAAGATACCCCGCTTAGTGGCTGCCTCGATGTCTATGCTGTCGTAGCCGATCTGAGTATTGCTGATCAGGCGACACCGCTCTAGGTTCTCGATGATCCTTCGCGGCACTGGTCGGATGGTGCCGACGGTGACCACAGCATCGGTATCCCTAGCAAGGGCGATGAATTCGTCATCGGTTGCGCAGTGCTGCCCCACAAACTCAGCCCCTAGTTCGGTGAACCTCCGAGCGTATTTCTGCGATTCTCCGCTTACCTTGAGAGGCAGTACTACCTTGAAGCTCATGGAATCCCTTCCTTTATTCGCTAGTGGGGAACCCAGTGGCTGGATGCAATTCAACACCCTTCGGGGCCTCCATGAATTCCAGAGTGATACCGTCAGGTCCCTTTAGGTAGCAGATGCCCCAACCCTTGAGGGCGCCAGCCGCCGCCCAAAGAGGAGAATGGTTGAACTTGACTCCTTTGGCAGTAAGGTCATCATACATCTTCTGGATGTCGTCCACCTCAAAGGCCAGGTGTGCCACACCGACGTTGCACGTCTTGAGGTCAATCGCAGCACCCTTCGGAGCAACGTACTCAATCAACTCGATGTTGCCGTTGTCTGGAGTGGTTGCGTTGGAGATATGCAGGCAGACACCCGGCATCTGCAGAATGCGCTCGATGCGCTCGCCCTTGACCTCCCTGATGGGTGTCGCCTCCAAGCCTAGAAGGTCCCGGAAAAAGTGGATGGTCTCCTCGAGATTACTTACGGTGAAGCTGGAATGTTGGATACCTATTATCATTTCTACCTCCTCAAGTAGTTCCGCACAAGCTATCATTAGGCCGAATCTATGCCCTTGTGCTCTTGCAGCAAGATTATATGCCCCTGAGGATGTGAAAAACAATGGCTCACCCGTGACGCTGAGATGGCTGCGGTGGAATAGAATGATAGTGCTTGCTAATGTATAATAAGGATAAATGGGCCATAAGCATGGCCAAAGGTGGTTGGCAATTGTCAGCGGGAGGAGGTTATGGAAGATAGAGTAGCGATCTTCATAGATGGAAGCAATTTGTATCACGCCCTGAAAGGCAATTTTAGACGTCATGACCTCAACTTTCCTGAGTTTGTTGCTAAGCTTTGTGGCTCGAGACGTTTATTCAGGACATATTATTACAATGTGCTGCAGGACCCGACCCAACGGCCTGATAGCTATCAGGAACAGCAGGAGTTCCTTGGTATTCTGAGCAAAACACCATATCTGGAAGCTAGACTGGGCGGCACAAAAATGTCGCAGGGTGTTTCCGTCGAGAAAGGCATAGACGTTATGCTGGCTACAGACCTGCTGTATTTCGCTTGGAATGATTTCTATGATGTCGCAGTCCTGGTGAGCGGCGATGCCGATTTCGCTTATGCTCTTCAAGCGGTGAAAAACATGGGCAAACACGTTGAGGTGGCCTATTTCGAAGGTGGCACATCTAGAGACTTGGTGAATGTAGCCGACGATCGGCACCTACTTGACCGGGCTTTTTTCAAAGGCTTGTGGGTGGGCAGACGTCGAGCTAAGTGGAAAAGAGTGAGCGCGGGGTAAGGGTTAGACTAGCCCTGGTGGCGAGCGAGTCTGAGGGAACTGGTGTGAGATTTCGGTGGTGAAAACTACGTGCTAAAATGATGGCAAATCTCGGTCGCGTGCCCACGGGCGAACAGATATTGCTGAGACACGGCGCNTTTGTTCCAGTGCAGGATGAAGAATCCGAGGAAAGTTCTTGCGATGAAAAAATGGCCCGACGTGGTAGGGAATAGAATGTGCAATGCTAAACTGTATGCTCTAGTAGTAGGTCTCATATTGGTTGTAGCGGCAGTCTTATTCCCAGGATGTAGTGGGAAGACGCATGCTCAAACTGTCAAAATCACTGCTGAACCGGTCAATGTAACTGGCCTCGTGGTGAGAATTGAGTACTGTCGAGACGGCAAATTGGCTGATTCCATGCACTTTATTGATGGGAATGGTGATAGCATTATTGATGGGAAATCAGGGCCCTCAGGGGAAGGCCATTGGCCTACGGGTTGGGAATGGTTCGATAATCTCTACAACGATGTTATCGTGGCGCAGTCTACAATGGAAGCGACGGGCGAGAAGATAAAGATTCAAAACAGCACTACCTATGAGTTTCTGACCGGAGAGTATGAGTGTGCCACGATTGGATGAAATGATTGCGCCAGAAAGGAAGGTCGGTAAAAATCTGGAGGAGTAAGCATGGCTGAGCAGTGTCTTTTTTGTCGCATTGTTGCTGGTGAGATACCCAGTGACATCGTTTATGAAGATACGGAATTCCTGGCTTTCAGGGACATCAACCCTCAGGCACCCAAGCATGTAGTCGTTGTACCCAAGGCTCATGTCGCATCTCTGGCAGAGCTTACTGACCAACAACGAGGGCTTGTTGGGCGGCTGATAATATTAGCCAGGGACGTGGCTGAGAAAGAAGGGATAGCAGAAAGGGGCTATCGCCTGGCCATCAATTGTGGCCCAGATGGGGGGCAGGTCATACCCCATCTTCATCTCCACCTTATCGGCGGGAGGAAGCTAAACGATCAACTGGGCTAAACCCACTTGATGTCATTCTGAAGCCACCGGCCGAAGAATCTTTAACACCTGTCGCTACCGCCACGGTGATAATTGAGCGCTCAGCTAAAGGAACTTTAGTTTAGCTACCACTTCCTCTATGGCTTCGTCCGGTGTGGATGCTGCAGCAGTGATGCCTACTTGTTGTTTGCCCGCAAGCCAGGAGTCATTCACTTCGCTCGCTCTTTCGACTTGATGCGTTTCCACTATGGGTGAGCATGCTTCAGCCAGACGTTTAGTATTGGCGCTATTATGTCCTCCAACCACTATCATAAGCTGGCTTCTTTTGGCTAAGTGCATAGCAGCTTCTCGGCGTTTTTGCGTTGCCTGACATAAGGTATTGACCACGCGTATTTCATTGACTCCAGGGGTACAGGTGGCCAGAAGCTGTGCAGTAAACCTCATAAAGGCTGAGTGGTCTTGCGTGGTTTGGGATATGATGCCCAGGCGTCCCCTGCCAAGTAAAGGGCAGTGAGGGCAGAGCCTCCCCTTCTGAAATTGCTTAGCCTGCTCGTACCTGGTGATTTGCTCTACATTGAGAGCAGCTATACCTTTGCCGTTTGCCCAACCTAACAATCCTTTAACCTCAGAGTGTTCTGCCTCCCCAAAGACGATGATGTCAAAGCCAGCCTCAGCTAACTCGTTGGCCATATTTTGAGCCTTGCGGACTATGGGACAAGTGGTATCAATGATGTGAATATGGCGGGCTTCGATTTCACACAGCACCGAAGGGCCTATCCCGTGGGTGGGAATGCCTAGGATTTCGCCTTTAACTTGCTCTAGTTCATCTACTGGGCTTATTCCTAGTTGAGCCAGTCCCTGCACTAACTGCTGATTATGTGCCACTGGGCCCAGGGTCTCTATTCTGCCATATTTGCCTGCTGCCTCTTTCAGTAGCTGAATGGCTCGCCTCACGCCGAAGCACAAACCGAGTTCTTGCGACTGCTCAATCTCCATAGACTCCTCGATTTTCCTGTGGCAGAAGGGTGGCGATTTGTCTCATCATGAAGTCGGTTAGTGATTTAGTTTGCGACTTGACCAACCTGCCGTTAGTAGGAGGAAGCTTGAATGGTTGCCCAATGTTGATGACTACGGCAGGACGCTTCCACGGCCAAGTCATCCCCTTAAGTTTTTCTGTGCCTATGATACCAACAGGAAGGAGAGGAGTGCCCGTTTGTGAAGCGATTACAGCAGAGCCTGGCTTGCCTGGTAGAAGTCTGCCAACACGGTTTCTCTTGCCTTCAGGAAACATGCCTAAGGCTAACCCCTTGCTCAGTACGTCCTTAGCTTGCTTGATTGCTTCTCGCCTATCTTTGATTGTTCCTCGGCGCCGCACCGTAAATGCTTGTCCCCAGCGGATAATAACCCCTAGAAAGGGGTAACGGAAAAGTTCTTCTTTGGCCATAAAACTAATCCACCGGGGAAAGCTGGCCATCAGCAATATTGGGTCAACGAGGTGAACATGATTCGCTACCACGATGAGAGCGCCATTTAAGGGCACATTCTTCATCCCGTTAACTTTCCAGCGAAGAAACATGCTCAGCAGGGATTTGATAATGGCTAAGACAATCCTTTGAGAATGGGTCACCGCTTCACCACCCCTCCGACGTCATTCTAAACTTACTTTCAATGTCATTGCGAGCCGAAGGCAAAGCAATCTCTGCTATTAAGCTAGACAGCCAAATCATATATGTTATCTACCACCTGCTCTAAGTTAAGTTTTTCAGTATCAATGATTATGGCATCGGAGGCGGGCTTAAGAGGTGAAATAGCTCTGTGGATGTCGATGTCGTCTCGCCGCCTTAACTCGGTGAGAACAACACCGTAATCTACTCTCTCCCCTCGCTCAAGCAGTTCTTTGTAGCGCCGGTTAGCTCTCTCTTCAACGGAGGCTACCAAGAAAAATTTCAGTTCAGCCCAGGGTAAGACCACTGTGCCGATGTCCCTCCCTGCCATTACAAGTTTCCCTTTCTGGGCTACTGCGCGCTGCTCGGACACCATCTTTTGTCGCACTCCAGCCACCTTTGATACGAGGGAAACGTTTTCTTCTATCTGAGAGCAAGCTAATCGGGAAGAGACATCCTCATTGTCAATGAGAACGGAAAGGCATCCTCCTTGAGCTGGAACAAAATCAAACTTGGTGATGGCAGCTAGATGTGAGAGCTTGTTTTCGTCTTCAGGGGGGATGCCCAGTTTGAGGACCTTCCAAGTAAAGGTTCGATAAATGATCCCGGTGTCAAAAAAGGAGAACTTAAGTTTTCTGGCCAGTAGCGAGCCAACACTGCTCTTGCCCACTGCCACAGGACCATCTATAGCAATTAGCTCCAAACTCAAGTCAAGAGTGTAGTATAGCAAATATGCTGGCTAACTTAAAAGATTCACCCAAATCCTACCCGTGGTTGAAAAAACCACACAAAAGTGGGATATAATATGTTCGGATAACGATAAGAATGGAAGGAGGAAGTTATGTCACAAAAAGTAACTAAGGAGGAGCTTCTAGCCAAGGCAAGGAAACCAGCCGAAGATGCTATGAAACTGCATGCATTTTACCGGGGCAAGATGCAGACAATGCCCAAATGTCAGGTTCGCGATTTCAATGATTTCGCCATCTACTATACCCCTGGCGTTGCCGAGGCGTGCAGAGCAATAAAGGCAGATGAGTCGAAGTTTCATGAGTTGACTGGCAGGTGGAACACTATAGCAGTGGTGTCCGATTGCACCCGAGTTCTCGGCCTGGGGGACATCGGCCCTAAGGCAGGCTATCCTGTGATGGAAGGGAAATGTTTATTGTTCAAATATCTTGGTGGTGTAGATGCCGTGCCCATTTGCTTAGGCACCAAGGACCCTGATGAAATCATTCAGGCAGTTAAGTGGCTACAGCCATCATTTGCCGGCATCAACCTGGAAGATATCTCCTATCCTAAATGCTTCGGTATACTTGATAAGTGCCGAGCAGAGGTAGGAATCCCTGTGTGGCATGATGATGTGCAGGGGACAGCGACAATAATGCTGGCTGGGTTGATAAATGCTTTGAAAATTGTTGGCAAGAAGATAGAGGATTGCAAAATTGTCTTTAATGGAACTGGGGCAGCTAATACTGGTAATTTTAGGCTTGTTCAAGCTTACGGAGGGAAGCCCGAAAACACTATCATGGTTGACAGCAAAGGCATCCTTCATTCGGGGCGGAAAGACCTGGAGGAAAAGAGAGAGGCGTATGCTGACAAGTGGCGGTTTTGCCAAACCACCAATGCTGAGAAAAGAACTGGTGATTTGGCTGAGGCACTGAAAGGTGCCGATGTGCTCATATCTTACTCCAAGTCAGGACCTGGCGTAATTTCGCCCGAGCAGATCAAGTTAATGGCCAAGGATGCCATATGTTTCGTTTGTGCTAATCCTATCCCCGAAATTTGGCCCTGGGAGGCGAAAGAGGCCGGGGCCAAGATTGTGGCCACCGGCAGGTCTGATTTTCCCAATCAGGTAAACAACTCCACAGGTTTTCCTGCCATCTTCCGTGGCGTTCTCGATGTGGAAGCTAAGACTATCACCGATGATATGTGCATTGTTGCTGCTGAGTCGCTGGCGAGGTACGCTGAAGAGCGCGGCATAAATGACGAATACATCGCGCCGACGATGGGGGAGCCAGAAGCTTTTATTCGTGAGGCGGTGGATGTGGGAATGAAGGCTCAGGAGCTGGGAATTGCCTCGAAGCAAATCAGCCGTGGTGAGCTTCGCAAGAAAGTCGAATCCATGATAAATAGTACTAGAGAAGCGCACGATGCCCTAGTAAAGGCAGGCTGTATTGCCCCGGCGGTAACGTAGGGCTAAAGGGAGTATTTGACTGTCATGCTGACGTTGGGCGAAGGGAAAGCGTCTTGAGATTCTTCGCTTTGGCTGAGAATGACAGACTAAATAATGGGCTGAAAAAACTAAGGAGGTGTGAGAAAGGTTATGAGGAAAGTTGAAGCTGGCGATGTTGCCGAAACCGTAGCTCGTTTGTTTGAGCATTCTTGCCACTATCTTCCTGAGGATGTGCTAGTTGCTCTTAAGAAGGCCAGACAAGAAGAAAAGTCCCCCGTCTGCCGCGACGTATTTGGCAGAATGCTGGAAGATGCTGAGATAGCTGGCAAGGAGCAGATTCCTCTATGCCAGGATACTGGCTTTTCAGTGGTCTGGTTGGAGCTGGGTCAAGAAGTCCGTATAGCTGGCGGCGATCTTTATGCCGCCGTAAATGAAGGAGTGCGCCGGGGATATGAGAGGGGCTATTTGCGCAAATCTGTGGTACGTCAACCCTTCTCGGCCAGGGTAAATACCAAAGATAACACGCCAGCCGATATTTATACTGATATAGTTCCCGGCGACAAGCTCAGGATTATTGTCATGCCTAAAGGGGGAGGCAGTGAAAATATGTCTCGCCTAACCGTGCTATCTCCAGCACAAGGTCGCCAGGGGATCATAGATTTTGTGGTGAATCGTGTTGACGAATCTGGTAGTAATCCTTGCCCTCCGGTCATCGTTGGAGTGGGTATAGGGGGAACCACGGAGAAGACGATGATGTTAGCCAAGAAAGCGTTGCTGCGGAAAGTGGGTGAGGCCAATCCCGATGCTGAGGTTGCTGAGTTGGAAAAAGACATATTGGAGCGGGTTAATAGGCTAGGCATCGGAGCAATGGGATACGGTGGTACGGTTACTGCCTTGGCGGTACATGCTGAGGTTTTTCCCTGTCACATAGCTAGCCTACCGGTGGCGGTTAACTTGATGTGTTGGTGTAATCGCCACGAAGAGGCGATTCTGTAAAGGGAGGGTAAGAATGGCTCAAGAGGCTAAGGTTGCACAAAAAGTCAGGATGCTGGACATCTATGTTATGGGTAAGCGTTATAAGGTTCCTGAGGGGCTTACCATCCAGACGGCGTTAGAGTACTGCGGTTACCACATCATCAGAGGCTGTGGTTGTCGTGCCGGATTTTGTGGTGCCTGTGGCACTATCTACAACTTCACCTACGACCCAGTAATAAGATATGCCCTTGGTTGCCAGAAAGAAATTGAGCAGAATATGGTTATAACACAGATACCGTTCTTCCCTGCCACTGAAGCTGCGTACACTGTCGAAGATTTACAACCACAAGAGGGTGAAAATAACTTACTGACGTTATACCCCGATATCATTACCTGTTTTGGCTGCAATAATTGCACCAAGGCCTGTCCTCAAGACCTCGAGGTGATGGAATTCATGTCTGCTGCTATAAGGGGTGATATTAAGAGGGTAGCTGAGCTATCATTTGATTGCCTTATGTGCGGCCTGTGTGCTGCCAGGTGCCCACAAGGATTGCAGCCATATAATGTAGCTTTGGCAGCTCGGCGCACATATGGGCGCTATATGGCACCTAAATCTCAGCATAATTTNGATAGAGTGNAGGACATAGAAAAAGGCAAATTTGATGCTGAGTTAGAGAAATTAAAGAAGGCAAGCGAGGCTGAGTTACGCAAGAGATATGCAGGGCGCGAGATAGAGCCGGCTAAATAGAAAGGAGACAATTTGATATGCCATATCCAGCTTATATGGAAGAAAGTATTAGAAAAGTAGAGGCTACCAGGGCAGAGCGGTTGAAGAAAGGACCTCTGCCTCGTATTCCTGAAGCCGAAAGGGAAGCCCTAGTAAATAAGTTTCATCCTGATTATAGAAAAGAAGAGATGCGTGAGTTAAGAGCAGGGCCAAATAAGGGTGAACGCACACCTCATGAGATAGCTGATTTATTGGAAGGCAACAGCCGTGTTGATCCCAACGAAATCCGGCTCGATGAGATTGACTACGATGTTGATGTGTTGGTAGTTGGTTGTGGTGGAGCTGGTGGTTCAGCCGCTCTGTTAGCCGAGGAAAACGGTGCCAGTGTTCTCATATCGTCAAAATTGCGTTTGGGAGATGCCAATACTATAGGAGCTCAAGCAGGAACACAGGCAGCTGACAGGGCTAATGACTCTCCTGTTGTTCATTACCTGGACATAATGGGTGGGGGCCATTTCACCAATGATCCTGATTTGGTAGAAGCATTAGCAAAGGATGCTCCTGATGCTATTAGGTGGCTGGAATCACTGGGTGTTGAATGGGATAAGGAAGCGGACGGTTCATATCATGAGCTATCGGGTGGCGGCTGTGCTGTAAGGAGGATGCATTCCTGCCGAGATTATACTGGCCTTGAAGAAATGCGTACTATACGTGATGAGATGAGGCAGAGAAACATGCATGGAAGGAAGATAGATTGGCTGGAATTCGAGCCAGCAGTAGAACTAATAATGGATGACAAGGGACAGGTGGCTGGGGCTATACTGATGAACCTGGAGACTAAACAGATGACTGTAGTGCGAGCCAAGGCGGTAATTATGGCTACCGGTGGCATGGGGCGCGCACATATTCAGGGTTTTCCTACAACTAATCATTATGGCGCCACTGCCGATGGATTGGTATTGGCTTATCGGGTAGGGTGTCCCCTTATCCATATGGATACCATGCAGTACCATCCCACAGGCGCAGCCTTCCCTCCGCAAATACTGGGGTTATTAATTACAGAAAAGGTGAGGACTCTGGGCGCAGAGCTGGTCAATTGTGATGGAGAGCAGTTTGCCCATCCTTTGGAAGCACGAGATACAGAAGCCTCAGCTGAGATTCGAGAATGCAAAGAGCGCGGAAAGGGAGTAACTGCGCCAACAGGGGAGGTTGGTCTGTGGGAAGATTCACCAATGATTGATATTGTTCGTGGGGAAGGAACCATTGCTAGGGAGCTGCCGGCAATGGTTCGCCAGTTTGATCGCTTTGGCATCGATATGATTCATAAACCAATGTTGGTTTATCCCACCCTTCATTACCAAAACGGAGGAATTGTAATTAAGGCTGATGCCTCTACTGCCGTGCCAGGATTGTTTGCCGCTGGTGAGTGCGAAGGCGGAGTACATGGCAGGAATAGACTTATTGGAAATTCAACGCTGGATCTATTTGTCTTTGGCAGAAGAGCAGGCAAAGCAGCAGCTAAATGGGCTAAAGAGGTAAAACTAGGTAAGCTCACTTTAGACCATGTGCGCCAATGGCAAAGGGAACTTAAACAGGCTGGTTTGGCAGATGTAAGGCCTGTCTCCCCTATGCTCTTGCCTAACTATGCTCGCGGCGAGCGACCAGTGCCCGGTTTTGTTCCGCTTGGTGAAGCAAGCGAGTATACGCCTTTTGGCGACAGGGCTGTGCGCTGGATTTAAGAGGAGGGTGATATGCCGCTACGTGAACAAAGAGATGTTAAAGAGATTGAAGGTGTCCTAAATAGAATACTGAGCACTGCTTCCCCACCTGTGGCCAGGTGTCGTCTCCTTTCCAGCGGGTTTGGTGAGTCTTATGCTTTAAACGTAGAACAGGATATCAGGGGGCATAAGGAATGCCTTGGCTGTGGCAACTGTATAGATGCCTGTCCCTTCCTGTTTCGCGAGCCGTCTCGCCGCGACAAGACGGAGCAGCGAACATCTATGGCGCTGGAAACCATAGTTGGCGCAGACTGCGATGAGTGCGATGCCTGCGTTTTGGCTTGCCCCCAGGTGGATACTACTATCAAGAACTACGTAGTTAATCACCGCATGATAGAAGTTATGTCAAAGCTAGAGCAAAGGATAGGAGACGAGGATGAGCCTGATTTAGACTTGCTTGTGGAGGAAGCCTTGTCCTGAGCCCTTCGCACCTTGTCATTCTGAGCGTCGCGTGCAATCTCGCTCAGTGCATACTCCGTGAAGGAAGGAGATTGTTGAATTGGATTTTGAGATACCTGAAGAACTGAAGATGGTTCAAAGTATGGTGAGAGAATTTGTCACTGACCAATTAAAGCCGTTGGAAAGGGTTGTTTTGGGACGAGCAGCTGACTTGAGTGATGCCCAGATGTACCTCCCGCTAGAGAAGGAACGAGAGCTAATGGGAATGGTGAAGGATATGGGATTATGGGGGGTGAGCATACCAGAAGAGCTTGGTGGAGTGGGCTTGAGCACTTTGGGCAATTGCTTGGTTGAGGAAGAGCTAGCCCAGACAGTTGTTCCTTTTGACTTTGGCGATGTCACGCCTATACTTTTTGACTGTAATCAGAGACAACAGGAAACATACTTCATGCCGGTGCTTAATAGGCAAAAATATCCTTACCTGGCATTGATGGAGCCTGAGAAGGAAGCATCAGAGATTGAGAAGCTCGAAGTCAAGGCAGAGAAAGCAAATGGTGGCTATGTTCTCAATGGTAAAAAGGTATCTCTTTCCAGAGCGGCTGAGGACTATTTTGCTGTGGTTTTCGCCACTACAAATCTTGAGAAACCACTGAGAGAGGGAGTGAGTTGCTTTCTGGTAGATAAAGGTGCTCCTGGATTCAGTGTGAGCGGGGGTGGGGGAAAGACAGGATGGCAGGCTCGAGTGAGACAAGCTATTTCCTTGATTTTTGATCATTGTCAGGTGCCAGTGGGAAATATGCTAGGGGAGGAGGGGAAAGCTTTCTATTTAGCTAGGAAGTGGCTTCCATTAAGGCGGATTATAAGGGGTGCCAGATGCATAGGAGCAGGTCAGCGGGTACTCGATGAGTGTACTATTCAGGCTAAAACATGGACGTCATTTGGGCAAATGATTTCTGGGCGACCCAGCATACAAGCGGCGCTGGCTGACATAGCCACGAATATTCATGCTGCCAGGCTTATGGTGTATGAAGCTGCCTGGAAAGCAGACCAGGGGGAGCTAATAAGACGCGAAGCTGCTATGGTGAAGCTATTCGCCACGCAGATGCTTCATTCGGTTGCTGATAATGCGGCTCACATCTTTAACGCTCCAGCATATGTTGGAGGACTGCCTATGGAGAGATTTTGTCGCAATGCCATAGCAACGAGCGCTACCAATTTCGCCTTACAACTGCAAAGGAACATTATTGCCAGAGATATACTGAAAGGATTGAAAGTCTAGGGAGAGGAGGATAATTATGGCTCAAGCGAAAAAAGTCACACTGCCATTGACCGACGACACAGTGAGAGGCCTCAGGGCAGGAGACAATCTTTTGCTCACCGGCGTTATGTATGTTGGTCGAGATGCTGCTCATAAGAGAATAGTAGAGGCTTTGGATCAAGGCAAACCTCTGCCAATAGACATTAAGGGGCAGACGATATACTTTATGGGACCTTCTCCTGGCAGGCCGGGAAGACCGATTGGCTCTGCTGGCCCTACTACCAGCGGTCGTATGGATGCTTACTCGCCTCGCTTGATG
>JGI24025J20009_10001348_pt1 | contig 18554 bp, 21 predicted proteins | sample Cruoilmetagenom3_FD_20009 | JGI IMG/M metagenome (IMG submission 20009) | reverse complement strand
GTAAGACAAAGGAGGTGCAAGAACGAAGAGAATAGAGAGTGTAAATCTAACCCATAAATAGGAAGGAGGTAACTAAAAAGTGGCATTTAACCCACCTCAAAAAATGACCTTGATGGCAGGGAATGCTGGAGTCTATAAGTCGAAACTTCCGGTATTTCAATTACTTCTCCGTGGGTTCATGGCTGGTGCCTACATAGCCATTGGTGCGGGCTTGTGCACTGTGTGTAGCACTGGTTTTTCAGGTGGCGGTCAGAGCCTTGTCGGAGGATCAGTATTCCCTGTAGGCCTGATCGCGATAGTAATAACAGGTGCGGAACTATTTACTGGAGATTGCATGCTGGTTCCAATGGCAGCCATGATGAAAAAGGCTAGTTGGGCTAATGTTTTACGGGTCTGGTTCTGGGTTTATGTAGGTAACCTTATAGGTTCTGTTTTTTATGCCTACCTTATGGCTGTAGGACCGTTTGTAGCTGGTTCAGCAGCAGGTTTGGGAGTAAACGATTTTGGGATACGCGCAGTGAATATTGCTGTTGCGAAGACACTCACGTATAAATCTGCTGGTGCAGTTGGTTTGTGGTCCTGCTTCTGGAAGGGCATAGGGTGTAACTTCCTGGTCAACATAGCTATAATGATGGCTCTCTGCGCTGATAATGTAGTCGGTAAATTCTTTGGTATCTGGTTCCCAATCATGGCGTTTGTTTCTTCCGGGTTTGAGCACTGTGTTGCTAACATGTATTTTCTGCCTGCAGGAATGTTGTTGATACACGGGCACCCTGAGGTGATTAACCTCAACCCTTTGCTTGCTCACTATGGTGGTATCAGCTTGGGTGATATGTGGTTCTGGAATGAGCTGCCTGCTACGTTGGGAAACATAGTTGGTGGCTTTTTATTCGTGGGATGCTTTTACTTCTATGCTTTTAGAAAGGAATTGCCGTCTGAGTGAAATGTCAAAGCTAAGACTTCCTGGGATGTCCTTAATAGCATGGGTAGCTTTCATCATAGGCGTGGTAATAGTTATTTTTAGCTTCGCTCACAGTAAAGACTACCAATTACTAGCTATAGCTATTCCTATGCTTGCTGCCCTGGTTATCATTCCCATGGTCTTAACGAGAATGAGTCAGAATGCTTATTCTGACGCTACGCTACTCTACAAGAAAAAGGCAAAGTTACAGAAGATATCGGATATTAACCTGAGTAAAGTTGGAGAAGCTGTAAAAGTCAGAGGCATAATAAAGAATATATCTATGAGATGGCTTAACCGTCCTCGCTTAACTATAGATGATAATACCGGAATGATATCTGCTGTCTTGTTTACTGCTGCCTCGGAAAAGTTGCTTGTTGGCGAGCGGGTAGAAGTTCTAGGGCTGGTGATGAGAGGGTTTATTCACCGTGGGAGTGTGTCTATCTCTACAGTTGGTATCAAGAAATTGGAAACCCTGAGCGAGTAACGTTTTAAAGGAGGGAAATTTGAAAAGAGGCGAGGGTGAATTTCTAATTGGGATGGTGTTAATGCTTGTGAGTCCTTGGATTGGTGGCGCAGTTGGAAATTTATTATGCCCGGCAACTGTGGCACTGTGTATTGTAGGAATTCTGCTCATGCTAAGCGCAGCTTTTGATACAGGTGTGTGACTGCAAAAAGGGGGGAATATGAAAAAAGTATTGACCACATGTGAGTTTTGTGGTTGTGGCTGTAATTTTTATTTAGGAGTAGAAGAAGGCAAAGTAGTATCTGTATATCCCAGCGTTTCTCATCCTATAAGTCAAGGTAAATTGTGTATCAAGGGATGGCAAGGACATGAATACATTCACAGTCCTGAAAGACTAAAAACTCCTTTGATCAAAGAAGGTAGAAAGTTCCAAGAGGCTTCGTGGAATGAAGCTTATCAGCTAATCACCAATAAGTTTAATCACAGTAGAGCACAATATGGCACTGATAGCATAGCGGTTCTTTCCTCAGCCAAGTGCACTAATGAAGAAAATTACCTGATGCAGAAATTTGCTCGAGCGTGCTTAGGGACAAATAATGTTGACCACTGTGCTCGCCTCTGCCATGCCTCTACTCTGATAGGACTTAACACAACGTTTGGCAGTGGAGCTATGACCAACTCTATTGATGAAATTGAAGGTGCAGATGTAATTTTTATCATCGGGTCTAACACTACTGAGCAGCATCCCTTGATCGGAGATCGAGTGCTGCGAGCAATAAAAAATGGGGCAAAATTAATAGTTGCTGACCCTAGAGAGAGCCAACTGGCGAAACTTTGCTCTCTTCATATGATGCTTAAGCCTGGTAGTGATGTGGCTCTTCTCAATGGCATAATGAATCTTATCATCTCTGAAGGGTTGGAGGATAAAGAATTCATAGCAGAAAGAACCGAGGGCTTCGAATCACTAAAAAGGACAGTCGCGGATTACACTCCAGACAAAAGCTCAGGATTAACCGGTGTTCCCGAGGAGAAAATCATCAAAGCAGCGCGAATTTACGCCCAGAGCAAAAAGAGCGTTATCATCTATGCTATGGGTATTACCCAGCATACTACTGGCGTTGATAATGTTATGTCATGTGCGAATCTGGCCATGTTAACAGGTAATGTTGGAAGGAAGTTTACTGGAGTAAATCCCCTGCGCGGACAGAATAATGTCCAAGGTGCCTGTGATATGGGAGCCGTACCTCATATCTTCCCTGGCTACCAAGCAGTCACGGACGAAAAAATCAGAGCTAAATTTGAGAAAGCCTGGGGAGTTAACCTGCCCACGCAGCCAGGGCTCACAATAGTAGAAATGCTTGATAGTGCTTTGGAAGGCAATGTGAAGACAATATACATTATGGGTGAAAATCCCATGCTTTCTGANCCTGANNTTAACCATGTTGAAGAAGCTTTAAAAGCCCTGGATTTCCTGGTNGTGCAGGATATTTTTCTGACCGAAACAGCATCCTTGGCAGANGTTGTTCTCCCTGGAGTTTCATTTGCNGAAAAGGATGGCACCTTNACCTCTACTGAAAGAANGATACAGCGGGTTAGAAAAGCTATTGANCCCCTGGGAGCCAGTAAGCCCGATTGGCAGGTAATAGATGAGTTATCATCTCACCTAGGATATCCCATGANCTATGATGCTCCNGCAGAAATAATGGACGAGATAGCCAGGCTAACACCCATATACGGCGGAGTCAATTATCGAAGATTGGAGGGAGAAGGCCTTCAATGGCCATGCCCCACTTCAGATCACCCAGGCACTCCTTACCTTCATAAAGGCTCCTTCTCCCGTGGATTGGGAAAATTCTGTCCTGCGAGCTATAAGCTGCCAGCAGAACTCCCTGACGCTGCTTACCCGTTTGTTCTTACTACTGGGAGGGTGGGTTTCCATTATCACACTGGAACGATGACCCGCAAAGATTGGGCATTGGATCGAGAATATCCTAGTAGCTATGTGGAAATTAACTCTCAGGATGCTAAGGAATTGGGGATAAGAAATGGGCAAGTGGCAAAGGTAATTTCGAGGAGAGGAGAAATCAGCCTCTCTGCTAAATTAGTTGATACTATTAGGAAGGGAGTGGTTTTTATTCCCTTCCACTTTGCTGAGGCAGCCGCCAACAAACTTACTGCAGCGAATCTTGACCCAGTTGCTAAAATTCCAGAATACAAAGTCTGCGCTGTGAGATTAGAAAGAGGGTAAAAGGTATGAAAATACTGGATAAAACAAAGCTCAGCCAATTTCTGGAGGGGCTGGGCCGTGAGTTTCAAGTTATTGCACCTTTGCACGAAGGTAAAGACATATTATTCGGCGAATTTAACGCCTCGAAATTAGCGAGTGATTACGTTGGGAAAACTCGGCTCTCTCCAAAGGAATACCTTTTCCCGCAAAAGGAGAAACTATTTACCTTTGAAGAGAATAAGAGAATCGAAATCAAAGCTCATTTGGACGAGACAAAGCGAGTGATTTGGGGCATCAGGCCTTGTGATCTCTCTGGAATTAAGATTCTGAGTGAGGTTTACCTATCAGATTATATTGATCCTTATTATCAAGCGCGCAAAGCAAATATTCTTCTTCTAGGTCTCAACTGCAACGAGGCAGAGCAATCTTGCTTCTGCAGCTCTCTAGGAATAGGACCATTTGCCCGAGAAGGTTTTGACCTTCTCTTTACCGATTTAGGAGATACTTTCTTAGTAGAAATCGGGAGCAAGGCAGGAGAAAATCTAATTGAGCAAGCGGCTAATCTTTTCACCAATGCTGTGAGTAAGGATGAAGAGAAAGCCAAGCTGCTGGAGGAGAAAAGCAAGAAAACCTTCAGGACATCGATAGATTTGGAAAAAACAAAAGCTAAAATAGCGACTGCTTTGGATAACCACGTTTGGGATGAAGAAGCCGGTAAATGCATCCTCTGTGGGGGATGTAATTGGGTTTGCCCCACCTGTCACTGCTTCAATGTTGAAGATGTAAATGCAGAGCATAAAACCCAGAGAGTAAGATACTGGGATAGCTGTCAACTTGGTGGCTTCACTCAAATGGCTGCCTATAATAGCAGGGTAACTCAAGCCGAGAGGTTGCGCCAGAGGATTTATCATAAGTTCTCTTACAATCCCGATAGATATAAAGGACAGATAGGATGTACTGGCTGTGGAAGATGCATTGATGTTTGTCCAGCCGGAATTGATATAACTTACATTCTAGGGAGGGTGGCAAATGAATAAAAATATCTATGCTCCTGATTTGGCAATAATTAATAAGGTCAGAGATGAAGCCGAAGGAATAAAAACATTCACCCTGGAGTTTGAAGATGGGAAACTTGAAGAATCCTTTGATTATCGCCCAGGACAATTCATAGAACTCACGATAGTTGGTGTGGGAGAAGCTCCCATTTCTATTACATCGTCACCAGTAAATAAGGGCTACCTAGAGTTAAGTGTCGCTGCGGTGGGTAAGGTCACTAGAGCATTACATCTCAAGAAAGCGGGAGAATTTGTTGGACTCAGAGGTCCTTACGGTAATGGCTTTGCTTTTGAGGAGATAAAAGGTAAGAGTGTTTTATTTGTGGGTGGTGGTATAGGACTTGCTCCTCTTCGTTCTCTTATCAACCAGATCTTTGCCTATAGAGATAATTTTGGCAAGATAGATATACTTTATGGGGCAAGGACACCGGGGTTGCTTTGCTTTATGGATGACATCGAAAAATGGGGGAAGCTGAAAAATAGTGAGGTTCTGCTTAGTGTTGATGTCCCCGATGATAAATGGCAGGATAACGTAGGAGTAGTAGGCTCATTATTACCCAAAATCGAGCTTGATATAGAAAACACTGTAGCCTTTGTTTGTGGCCCTCCCATCATGATTCATTTTGTTATTCTAGATCTTCTCAAAATGGGGTTTGGGGAAGAGCAGATTATTACCACTATGGAAAGAAGGATGGAATGTGGTTTGGGGAAGTGTGGCCACTGCAATATTGGGAAAAGTTATGTGTGCTTGGACGGGCCAGTCTTTTCTTATCAACAGTTAAAAGAGTTGGGAGAAAATATCTGATCTGCCTTGCTTTATTTACCCCACGTCACTCTACTCATTAAGTGGTGTTTTAAGATAAAGCTTGCCGGAGTTTGCTAAGCTCTTATCCAGAAATGCTCTCTCATAACTCTTGGTGTATATTCTTAGGAATGATATTATTTGTCAAAGGTAAGGTTTTGATATTGCTACGAGCAGCAGTTGTAGTTTTTTCCGCTCAGTGCTATGGTGATGAGTATTAGGTGGAGTGTAGAAAAACCAGGACATGGTTATAGATACCAAAAGAGAAGTAAAATACCCCAAATTATAAACTGTAACAAAGGAAATTCGAGTGATTTCTGTTGGCGTTGATATGGTAGAGATAGAGCGCGTTGAATCAGCGGTTAAGCGATGGCGAGGACGCTTTTTGAATCGAATTTATACTGAAGCGGAACTCAAAATATGTGGGAATAGAATTTCATCTTTGGCTACTCGCTTTGCTGCCAAGGAAGCAATAATGAAAGTATTAGGCACTGGAGCTAAAGGTGTCAATTGGCAAGAGATTGAAATCTTAGCTGATGATGCCGGCAAGCCAATTATCAACCTCTATGGCAAAGCTGCAGACAAGGCTCGCGGCCTAAATCTAAGTGAATTTTCTGTAAGCCTTTGTGACACTAGACAGTACGCCATTGCCACAGCTATAAGCGCATAGCCAGCAAAGGTTTTCCTTGCTATAATTGGCAATAATATGCTAGCCAAGGTGACAAGCTGTGCTGTTGTTGGGTTGGAAGGGGCTATAGTGGAGGTGGAAGTGGATATCTCGCCAGGTTTGCCTTCTTTCACTATCGTGGGTTTGCCTGATAAGGCAGTACAAGAGGCCAGAGAGCGTGTCAGGTCAGCTATAAGAAACTCCAGTTATAAATTCCCCACCAGACGCATCACTGTTAATTTAGCACCAGCAGACCTGAAGAAAGAAGGCCCAGCTTATGACTTACCTATAGCCATAGGCATTTTAGTCAGTTCAGAAGAGTTACATGCCAATCTCTCGGGTAGTATCTTCCTTGGGGAGCTTTCTCTGGACGGCAAGCTGCGTCATACACACGGTATGCTGCCCATGGTATCTTTAGCAAAAGATAAGGGCATGTCTGCGGTATTTGTCCCTTGGGACGATGCCAAAGAGGCGTCTTTGATAGATGGTATACGCATATTCCCTGTAGAATCGTTAGCTCAATTGGTTACTCATCTTGAAGGTGAAATAGGTATTCCAGAATATCATGGTGACATAGACTGGCAGCAAGAAGTTCATCCTGATTATCCTTTTGAACTTACTTATATCAAAGGTCAGGAACATGCTAAAAGAGCTTTGGAGATAGCAGCGGCGGGAAGACACAACATCCTCATGATAGGACCGCCAGGGAGTGGTAAGACCATGCTAGCCCGCTCCTTACCAGCGGTACTTTCTCCTTTAACCATGGAGGAGGCTATCGAGGTAACCAAAATTTATAGCGTTAGCGGACTTTTGCCTCAAGACACTCCTCTCATTGTAGAGCGTCCTTTCCGTTCTCCGCACTATACTATCTCTCATGCTGGCTTGGTAGGAGGTGGGCAATGGCCGCGGCCTGGAGAGATAAGCTTGAGCCATCGCGGGGTGCTTTTCCTAGATGAGTTCCCTGAGTTTGCACATACTGCGCTGGAGTCATTGCGCCAGCCGATGGAAGACAGAACAGTCACTATCAGCCGTGTTCATGGCAGTGTGACTTTTCCTGCTGATTTTATGCTGGTAGCAGCTATGAATCCTTGTCCGTGTGGCTACTATGGTGACCCTTTTAAGGAATGCAAATGTTCTGTGGGAGAGATTTCTCGCTATCATAAAAGACTGAGTGGGCCATTACTAGATCGCATAGATATCTTTGTTGATGTTCCTCATGTTGATTATGAGAAGCTCACTGAAGATAAAACAGGGGAAACATCTGAAAAGATAAGAGCCAGAGTTCAAACAGTTCAGAAAATACAGCTAGAACGCTTTAAAGAGACGAAACTGACTTGTAATGCTGCTATGACACCTAAGGAGATAAAAGAATTTTGTGACTTAGAAACAGCAGCGCAAAGTTTGCTCCGCACTGCCATGAAACAACTTCACCTCACTGCTCGTGCTTTCCATCGTATTCTTAAACTTTCCCGTACTATTGCTGACCTTGACGGTAGTGAGGTTATAAAAGCTTATCATGTAGCTGAAGCTTTACAGTATCGCCATAAAGAGATTATCTGAATGTCAATGCCAGGCTAACCAGAGTACACCACCGGCGATCATTAATAGAACACCGAGAATAAGAGAAATNCTGCCACCTATCTGCCAGGCGCTTAGCCAGGGCTGCTCNGGTTCATGGGTGATATATTCTTTAATATCTTTTCGAGTCAGGATGGAATCATAATACTTTTCCCNTTCTCGTCTGTTAAAGAATATCGAGGCGATACCGAAAAGGGTGAAAAAAACTCCTAGCCATAAGATAGCCTGACAGCTAGCAAGTGTCATTTTAACTAAGCTCTACTGTTGCTCCTGCAGCTTCTAATTTTTCTTTTACCGTCGCTGCTTCTTCTTTGGTGATACTCTCTTTTAATGTTTGTGGTGCAGACTCTACTAGATCTTTAGCCTGCTTCAGTCCTAAAGCAGTTATTTCTCTTACTGCTTTGATAACCTCTATCTTCTTTTCACCCACACTCTTGAGAATAACATTAAACTCTGTCTTTTCTTCTGCTGCAGATGCTTCACTTGGCTGACTGAGAGCTGTTGCAGGTGCTGCTGCCATAGCCAATGGAGCAGCGCTAACCCCAAATTCATCCTGTAAAGCTTTGACCAAATCAGCCAAATCCACTACTGTCATATCCTTAACGGCAGCAATGATGTCTTCTTTGGTTACCCCTTTACTTTTTTTCGTTTTCTTCGTCTCTGAAGTTTCTTTTGCTCTCACCTTTTCTTTGATTTCTGATTCTTCTGTTGCCAAAGTTACCTCCTTACTTTTCACTGAGTTTTTGTTTTCTGTTTTCCAGTACAGCTATCAATCCTAGCAAAGGAAAATTAAGAACATCGCGCAAACCGATTATAGTGGCTTGTAGATAAGTTATCAGCTGCGATATAAGAACTTCCTTAGATGGTAAATTAGCTAAGCTTATTACTTCTTCTGCTGTAAGTATCTTTTCCCTCAAAAGACCTCCCTTGATCTCAAGAGGTAATTCTTTGCTTTTGATGCACTGGGCTAAAGCTTTAACCAAGTTAACTATATCACCATAACTGAAAGCTAAAGCTGTGGGGCCATCAATCATATCTAACATATGCTCCCTACCTGCTTTATTAATAGCGATGCAAGCTAAAGTGTTTTTGATCACGTGATATTCGCTCCCTGTTTCCGTCAAAGCACGGCGCAATGTGTTCATCTGCTTGGCAGTCAACCCTTGATAATTAGTGGCAATAACGATTTCGCTACGAGACAACTCATCCGCCAATTTGTTGATTATTTCCATCTTTCTTTTCTTTAACATCTCATCACCTTTTAAATAAAAGTTCCTGTGTGATGACACAGGAACTTACTCTCATGTCTCAGCAGGGGAAATTAAGCCCTTTAGAGCACCTGCTGTCATCGACACCTATTTATTTGAAATCTATACTCTACTGAAGTTAAACTTTCAATTGCTCCTTTTAAGTTTCAACAAGAGTGTTATCCAGCTAAAGCTAATGCAGAGCCCAAATCTAATTTAAATCCTGGACCCATGCTGGAAGATAGAGATACACTTTTGATATATTGTCCTTTAGCTCCGCTTGGTTTTGCTTTAACGATAGCTTCAATTACAGTTGTTAAATTTTCCAAGAGCTTATTTTCATCGAAACTGAGCTTACCAATGGGCAGATGGATAATGCCGGTTCTATCCAAGCGGAATTCAACTCTGCCCTTACGCGCCTCGTTTATAGCTCGAGGCAGGTCTTGTGGCATCACTACTGTGCCAGATTTGGGGTTGGGCATCAATCCTCGCCGTCCTAAGATGCGCCCCAGCTTGGCTACCTTCGGCATTATGTCGGGAGTGGCTAAAGCTATATCAAAATCTAACCACCCACCCTCAATTTGTTTAGCAAGCTCATCTGCTCCAACATGGTCAGCACCTGCCTCTTGAGCGACTTTTGCTGGTTCACCTTGGGTGAAGACAAGTATTTTTGTCTTTTTGCCTAGACCACGAGGCAATGTAACTACACCCCTAACTTGCTGGTCAGCGTTGCGTGGGTCAACTCCCATCTTCAAATGGAGCTCAATAGTCTCGTCAAATTTGGCATAAGCTGCCTTTTTAATTAACTCAATAGCTTCCTGAGCTGAATAGGTTTTTACCTTATCCCTGAGCTTGAGAGCCTCTTGGTACTTCTTCCCATGTTGAGACATTTATTCTATTTCTACTCCCATGCTGCGAGCAGTACCCATAACAATCTTTGCTGCTTTCTCTATATCATTGGTGTTTAAGTCTGGCATTTTGCTTTGAGCTATCTCATAAATCTTGTCTCTGCTGAGCTTCCCTATTTTTCCAGTTCCAGCATTGCCACTGCCCTTTTCCAGTTTCAGAGCATGCTTCAATAAATTGGAAACTGGTGGCTTCTTGGTCACCAGGCTAAAGGTGCGATCCATATATATTGTTATCTCAACAGGAATGATGAACCCCTCTTGAGAAGCTGTTCTTTCATTATATTCTTTACAAAAAGCCATAATATTCACACCATGCTGCCCTAGGGCAGGGCCCACAGGTGGTGCTGGCGTAGCCTTACCTGCCGGTATCTGCAATTTAACTAGTGCCTGAACTTTCTTTGCCATATCACTAAGCGGATTATATCTTTTCTACCCCTAAAAGGTCTAATTCCACAGGAGTCTCACGGCCAAAAAGTGAAAGCAATACCTTGACCTTGCCCTTATCCAGGTTGATTTGATCCACTTTTCCGATAAAATCAACAAATGGCCCGCTTGTTACGCGCACGCTATCCCCTTCATTGAAAACCACCTTGACTTCTGAAGGAGCCTCTTCCATACGTTCCAATATGGTATCCGCCTCTTCCTTAGCCATAGGAAGTGGCTTGACGCCAGCGCTTACAAATCCAATAACACTGGAAGTATTACGGACTATATTATAGCTGTGTTCGTCTAGGTCCATATTAACCATAATATAGCCCGGAAAAGCCTTTTTATTTAAAGTGCGGCGTTTTCCTCCCTTGACTTCAATCTCCTTGGTCGTTGGCACCACTACCTGGAATATTTTGTCAGTAGCATCCATGTACTTGATACGCTGGTCCAAATTCCTTCGGGCTTGCTCTTCTCGTCCCGAAGAGACATATAACAAGTACCATTCACCTTGAGATGTCATATTAGCCGCCTAGAAATACATTAGTAAAAAGTTTAGTGAAGCCAAAGTCTAAGCCGCCTAAAATAGCTCCCACGATAACACACACTCCTAGAACTAGCAAACTTAACCTCAAAGCCTCCTGTCTTGTGGGCCAATGCGCCTTCTTTAATTCTCCTATTGCATCGCTGAGAAAGCGGAATCTCGGCTTCTTAGCTTTTTTGGTAGCTAACTTGATATCTCTGGTTTTTCGAGAATGGCTGGACATAAGCTACTTTGTCTCCCGATGCAGGGTATGAACACGACAGCGGGGACAATACTTTTTCAATTCTATTTTCTGGGCATCACTTTTTCTGTTCTTCGTCGTCGTGTATGTTCTTTCCCTGCACTGGCTGCAGGCCAATTGGATAATTACACGGGACTCGCCTCTTTTTTTAGCCATACCTAATTGACAATCTTGCTGATTACCCCAGCACCCACTGTTTTACCGCCTTCCCTGATAGCAAAACGCAATCCTTCTTCCATGGCTACAGGGGCAATGGTCTTGATCTTCATGTGAGTCAGACTATCACCGGGCATGGCCATCTCTACGCTTTCAGGGAGAAGTATTTCACCAGTAATATCCATAGTCCTGATGTAGAACTGAGGCTTGTAGCCTGTGAAAAAAGGAGTATGTCTTCCTCCTTCATCTTTGGTCAAGATATACACTTCTGCTTCGGCTTCAGTGTGAGGTTTAACAGTGCCTGGCGCTGCTATAACTTGACCTCTTTCTATTTCATCCCGATCCACACCTCGCAGTAATACTCCAATAGCGTCACCAGGCTCTGCCTCACCTACAGATTTATGGAACATCTCAACGCTGATTGCCACCGTTTTTCTGGTTTTTCCTAATCCCACAATCTCTATTTCCTCTCCAGCTTTAAGCACACCACGCTCTACTCTTCCGGTGGGTACTGTACCGCGCCCTTTAATACTGAACACATCTTCTACGGGCATTAAGAAAGGCTTATCCTTATCTCGCTTAGGCATGGGGATGTATTCATCAATAGCGTCAATTAACTTCCATACGGGACCACACCACTGACATTCCCTTTTGCCACAACCGCACTCTAGAGATTTCAGAGAACTTACTCGGATGATGGGGGTTTCGTCACCAGGGAAATTATATTTTTTGAGTAAATCTCTGACTTCCATCTCTACTAGGTCTAATAACTCGGGGTCGTCCATCAAATCAACTTTATTGAGAGCCACTATTATCCGTGGAACTTCTACCTGCCGTGCCAGCAAGATGTGCTCCCTGGTTTGTGGCATAGGACCATCATCGGCAGCAACCACCAAGATAGCACCATCCATCTGGGCTGCTCCAGTTATCATGTTCTTAATATAATCAGCGTGCCCGGGGCAATCGACATGACAATAATGGCGACTTTCAGTCTCATATTCAATATGGGAGATGGCGATTGTTAGCCCTCGTGCTTTTTCCTCAGGAGCATTATCGATGGAATCGAAAGGGCGGAACTGTGTATCACCCGTTCTGGATAACACCTGAGTCATGGCTGCAGTCAGCGTTGTCTTGCCATGATCTACATGTCCTATAGTCCCCACGTTGATGTGTGGTTTAATCCGTTCATAAATTTTCTTTGCCATTTCATAACCTCCTTTATTTCAAAGCCCACAACCAGATTCGAACTGGTGACCCCGTTCTTACCAAGAACGTGCTCTACCAACTGAGCTATGTGGGCATATTCTACTACATAATGGAGGGGGTAGGATTCGAACCCACGAAGCCATAAAGGCGGCAGATTTACAGTCTGCTCCGATTAACCACTCCGGCACCCCTCCTGCTGTGTCAAAGTTTAACACAAGGTATTTAAAAAATCTAATTAGCCCGAGAGGGGATTCGAACCTCCAACCTACCGATTACAAGTCGGTTGCGCTACCATTGCGCCACTCGGGCGAACTCTGAGCCGTGAGCCGATAGTATAAATAAAAGACAGAAATAGTGTCAAACATTGTGGGGAGTTCTAGAATCTTTTGTGTGAGCTTTCTGTAAATGGTGAGGTGAAAACAAATTATTTATTCTTTGGACACATATAAAGAAAGGCCATTCATATCAATGTTGCCTACTTTACCTTCGGCAACCAGCAATTTAAGGTGAGCGATAGTTTCCATTATAGCCAGCCGCTTATCCCAACATGCTAAATCACTGAAGGCAATGCCTCCTTGTATCGGCTTCCAGGTACTTTCTTGAGCTATTTGGTAAGCTGTTTTCAATCCATCCTCTAAAATGTGCATTATTTTGCGTTTCCTCTCCTCATAATGATGAAGTATCTTCTCCACCCTGAGCCATAGACTATTAAATATGGGACCATGCCCAGGTAAAATGAAAGATATTTTGAGATCTTCAAGCTTCTGCAAAGAAGAAATATAATCCCCCAAGGGGTTATCTCCTGATTGGGGATTAAAGCCTATATGGGAAGTGGTGTCATACAAAACATGGTCGCCGGAGAAAAGCAACCTTTTCTTGGGCTCATGAAGACAAATATGCCCAGGAGAATGTCCTGGCGTCGCTATTACTTCTATTTCGAATGAATTGGTAGAGAGACTATCGCCATCTTCTAATATTATGTCAGGTGACTCAGCTGTAACAAATTCATTCATCCATAGGGAAGCATTTATAAAATCGAGCAATTCACTTTGAGGGGTACCATTATACTTGAGTTCCTTTTCTACCTCTTTAAGTAGTTCTGCAAAATCCTTATATCTGGAATTGATTAATTCTGCCTCAACTCGATGCATAGCTACTCTGGCTCCACAGAGCTGTTTTATCTTGCTTGCTAGACCGTAGTGGTCAGGATGAATATGTGTAATAACAACCGTTTTGATATCCTGAAGCTTAATATGTTCTGCTTTTAGTCCTTCTCGAAGAGCCCAAAGTGATTCAGGACTATCCCAGCCACTATCAATTAATATATTTCCCTTGTCTCCTTCAACTACATACACATTAGTACATCCTGCGATGCCTTTAGAAAATGGGACTTTTATTTGATGGATACCATTTATTACTTCCATGATTTCTTATCTAGGTTGTATAAAGCGGCTGCTCCAGGATATGAAGCTGTAGTTCCTAATTCTTCCTCTATGCGGAGAAGACGGTTGTACTTAGCCAACCTTTCACTGCGGCAGGGAGCGCCAGTTTTAATGAATCCAGCACCAGCAGCCACAGCCAAATCAGCTATTGTGGCGTCTTCAGTCTCACCAGAACGGTGGCTGATGATCGCTGTCCACTTTGTCTTCTGTGCCTTCTGGATCACAGCTAAGGTTTCGCTGAGCGTACCAATTTGGTTGAGTTTAATGAGAATTGAATTGGAAGCATTTTCAGTAATGCCTTTCTCAAGGCGCGTGATGTTGGTGACATAAAGGTCGTCACCTACGAGCTGGGTGGTTTTACCTAGTTTAGCTGTGAGTAGTATCCAACCAGCCCAATCATCTTCAGCCAGACCGTCTTCGATACTGATGATGGGATATTGTGATGCCAGTTTGGCATAATAATCGATCATCTCTCCACTGGAGAAAGTACTGCCTTCTCGGGATAAGAGATATTTGCCGTTCTGGTAAAAACTGCTTGCTGCTGGGTCAAGGGCTATGAAGCAATCCTTGCCGGCTTTATAGCCAGCCTTATCAATAGCCACCAGGATTAACTCCACAGCTTCCTTATTCGAAGCAAGTTGAGGAGCAAATCCACCTTCGTCGCCGATATTGGTGTTCAAATCTTTGTCGCTGAGCACTTTGTGTAGAGAATGATAGATCTCGCTGCTCATCTGCATGGCTCGGGCGAAATTGGCTGCCCCCAAAGGCACTATCATAAATTCCTGGAAATCAGTGGAATTCTGAGCATGCTTGCCTCCATTTAGAATGTTTAACATAGGAATAGGTAACAGATTAGCTTCTGCTCCCCCCAGATAGCGATACAAGGGAATACCCAGAAAATTGGCGCCAGCCCTGGCCGCAGCAAGGGACACTCCTAAAATAGCGTTCGCCCCAAGGCGAGCTTTATTAGCCGTGCCATCAAGTTCGATTAATGCTTGGTCTATAGCTGCCTGTTCTAAAGCAGACATGCCTATTATGCTGGCAGCAATATCATCATTGACATGATTTACCGCTTTTAGAACACCCAGGCCGTTGTATCTGCTGCTGTCACCATCACGAAGCTCTACAGCTTCATGCTTACCCACACTTGCCCCTGAAGGAACCGATGCCCTGCCTACAGTGCCATCAATCAATATCACCTCCACTTCTATAGTAGGATTGCTCCGGGAATCGAGAATCTCCCTTGCTTTAATATTTTCAATGAGTGCCAGTTTCAAATTCATCTCTAACTCCTATCAAATTTTCTTTTAGCTAAGGTAACAGCCTTCTCTACAGCTTCTGCAGCGCTCTTAGCTCTGATTATACTATCAACTTTCTGCCCCTTCCGAGATAGTGACCAAGTATTTAGGCCGACTACCGGGATACCACTTTTTAGGGCGTAAGCGATCTCGCTGAGAGTACCATAATTGCCCCCGATGGCAATCACTGCCTGGGTGGACTTAACTACAGCCATATTTCGAGCATAACCTATGCCAGTTGCTATGGGAATGTCTATCCAGGGATTAGCACTATCTGGAGATTCACTAGGCAAGATGCCCACAGTCAGGCCATTTTTAGACTTGGCGCCATGACAAACTGCTTCCATGACGCCGCCCAGACCACCACATATTATGATGGCTCCTCGCTGAGCCAATTGCTCACCCACAATTTCAGCTAGTTTAGCTTCTTCTGCGGAGCAGGAAGAATCTCCGATAACAGCAATAATCATCTGAAGCTTGTTTAGGGATTATACCACAATTAATTGAATTTACTCATGGCTGCTTCTATGCCTTGAGCCAGGAAATAGTCAATCCCTTCAGCTATTCTAACGATAGCAGGTTTGATGGCATCTTTTTCCTTTGAAGTAAAACCGCTGAGCACATAATTGACGATGATGTCTTCCCTATTGGATTGCTCCTTCACTTGTGGCCGTCCAATCCCAATTCTAATTCTAGGAAAATCACCGCTTCCCAAGTTGGAGATAATAGACTTCATTCCCTTGTGTCCTCCCGAGCTGCCGCTCTGCCGAATTCTGATTTTGCCCAAAGGAAGATCAAGGTCATCGTGAATCACCAGAAGATCGCTCATGGCAACGTCATACTTGTGCACAAGACTTCCCACAGCTTTGCCACTGAAATTGACGAAGGTTCTGGGCTTGGCCAGCAATACCCTCTCGTTGGCTACTTCCCCAATGCCTGTCTTGGCCTGACATTCTCTTCGTTCGAACTTAATGGAGTGAATTTTGGCAAAGTAATTAAGACAGAGGAAACCAACATTATGCCGGTTATGTGCATAATCTCGACCTGGATTACCCAAACCAACGATGATTTTCATTTCCTATGAATCCCAAGGCAGCTCAGAAAATTGCTAATGGGGTTGATTTAGCAATTGCAAAAATTCAGCTTCATTAATTGTCTTCACCCCTAAGCTTTGTGCCTTGGCCAATTTTGAGCCCGGGTTGGCACCAACTACCAGATAAGACGTTTTCTTAATAACATCCGAGCTTGCCTTGCCTCCTAGTTCTTTGATTTTTGCCTCGGCCTGTTGACGCGTAACTGATTCCAGCTTTCCGGTTAAAACGAATTCTAAACCGGCTAGAGGTAATTTTTCTGGTTTACTTTCTTCCCTTTTTAGATTTACCCCAGCCTTGCATAGCTTCTCAATGATGTGCCTGTTCTCTTCCTGCCTGAAGAAGGCCACGATACTATCAGCTATTTTGGGGCCAATAGAGGGAAGGGATAAAAAGTCCTCTCGACTGGCTTTCATCAGAGCATCTATACTGAGAAAGTTTTCTGCCAATAAATCAGCATATTCCTCACCAACATGCAGAATTCCCAGGGCAAAGATAACCCGGGATAGAGGTCTATTTTTACTCTTTTCGATAGAATCAAGCACATTAGAAATACTCTTATCAGCCATCCTCTCCAGGCTCAATAGTTGTTCCTTGGTAAGATAGTATAAGTCAGCTGCATCTTTGATTAAGCCAGCGCTAAATAAAGCTTGGCATAGCTTTTCACCCACGCCATCTATATCCANAGCTCCTCGGCTGACAAAGTGTTTGATTCTTTCCAAAGCCTGGGATGGACAGGCAGCATTGGTGCAGCGGTGCATGGCCTCATCTTCAGGCTTTATCACCTCTGCGGTGCATACTGGGCAGTGACTTGGCATATGGAAAATCTTTTCCTCGCCAGTGCGGCGGCTGACGATGGGACCAACTATTTCAGGTATCACCTCACCCGCTCGTTGTATGGTAACCCAATCCCCAATACGAATATCTTTGCGGTGGATATCTCCTTCATTGTGTAGCGCTGCTGAGCTGATAACAACACCGCCTACTTGAACGGGTTTTAAAATAGCATAAGGATTGAGGCTTCCTGTTCTGCCCACATTTATGCCAATATCTGTAAGCTGTGTAATGCCCTGGATGGCAGGGAATTTATAAGCGATAGCCCATCTTGGCTCACGGGCTACATTTCCCAGCTCCTGTTGCAGGGCAATACTATTGACTTTCACCACCATGCCGTCAACTTCGTAAGGCCATCCTTCACGATTATCCACCCAGTTTTGATGGTAGCTTTCCACCTCATCAATATCATGGCATAGAACGATGTTGGGGTTTATCTTGAAGCCCAGGGATTTGAGCCACTCCATGATTCCCCAATGAGTATCAGGAACTATCTTGCCTTCAGCCCATCCCAGACCATAAATGAATATATCCAGGGGACGCTTGGCAGTGATGCTGGAGTCTAACTGTCGCACTGAGCCAGCAGCAGCATTTCTGGGGTTAGCGAAAAGGGATAACCCGTCTTTTGCCCTTTCTTCATTAAGTTTCTTAAAGCCAGCCTTGGGAAGGTAAACCTCGCCTCTAACTTCAAATCTTGGCGGCGCTTCATCTTCAGATATGGAAAGAGGAATGCTTCGGACAGTCTTCAAATTCTGAGTGATGTTTTCTCCTCGGTACCCGTCTCCCCGGGTTGCTCCAGCAATCAGCAAACCATTGATGTAAGTCAAGGCTACAGCTAGGCCATCGATCTTAGGCTCGCACACGAGGTCAAATTGATGTCTGCTCAACAAATTAGCGGCTCTCTTATGCCAGGCGCTTAGCTCTTCATAAGAAAAAGCGTTAGCCAGGCTGAGCAGAGGCAGAGGGTGCTCTATAACTCCAAATTCTTCCAGTGGTGAAGCCCCAATTCGCTGCGTAGGTGAATCAGGAGTAATGAGTTCTGGATACTCAACTTCAAGCTCTTTCAGCTCTCGCAGCAGCTCATCATAGTCAGCATCACTGGTTTCAGGGCTGTCCAGCACATAATAACGGTAATTGTGATAATTGATTGAGCGGCGCAGGTCCTTTATTTTTTCTTTGGCTTTACTCACATCTGCCATGGGATCACCTTGCTATATAATACCGCATGGCTTCGAAAATGGACAGTAACACATTAACAGCTTTACGCCAATATGACTTTATGGAAAACCATGGAGTTCTTAATAAAGTTACTATAACGAGAAGGGCTCATTATAAAGCCCTTCTCATATAGTAAACTTAGTTAGCCACAATATTTTACTTTTTATACTCTGGCTGCCTCTTACCC
>JGI24025J20009_10001347_pt1 | contig 18561 bp, 15 predicted proteins | sample Cruoilmetagenom3_FD_20009 | JGI IMG/M metagenome (IMG submission 20009) | reverse complement strand
ATGAGTAGGTTGTGTAATACCTGAGTCAAAAAACCAACCAGTGATGCGAAATTCACCTCCACCCTAATGTCGGGTGGAGTCCTCTTTCGCTTTTTTGATAGTCTATAATAGCGCTTGCGTGTTTAGGGTCACGACTCCTCCTTTTCTATTGTGTCACTACCACCATTGATCCGTTTATCGCCACGTTACAAAACGCTTGCCTTCAGAAAATAAATGACTGTATTCATTTAAAGACATTAAACGAGCACTTTGGTTCTTTAATGTGACAGACGTTACCCCAGTATTGACCAAGCTTTTATTCAATTGATAAGCGGTTTGACTGCCTTGCTTTAATAACTGTGCGGTAATAGCAGCGATCACACCACCTGAGGTAAAAACCAACACCGTACTATCACGATCTAAGTTTAAGCCTGCCACTCTTTGACGTACTTGTTCCAGTGCTTGTTGCGCCCGCTGGCTAAACTGTGGCCAGCTCTCAACATAATCCTGATCATTGTCACCACTATGCCAGCGCTGCATCGCTTGATCAAATAGCTCAGCTAACCGTGTGTCTGGAACATCTGACTTAGCAATTTCAGCCGCGATCGCGGCTCGACTATTAAAGACAGGGTCATATTTGATAAACACGTCTTTATGATTGAATTCATCAAACTCTGGCAGTGTATAACTGTTGGGCTCATTTACATCGATGACAGATGCCAGCGCGCCATTACTGTGTTCAGAGGTGATAGATGATTGATAGCGCTCCCAGAAATGCTGAGCAGAGTCTCGCTGTCGAACCAAGCTACCCGTAAAAATAGCATCAATACGGCGCTGTGTGGTGGCGTAATGCTGACCAAGCAGCTGCGCTTGGATACCGCCAAGCTCTGAGAGTTGGTCGTAGTTTTCTTGGCCAAAGGACGCTTGGCCATGACGCGCCAACAGTATGGTTGTCATAAAATAGTACCTTTTTATTGTATTTTATCAAGCGTGGTTTTCTAGGCGTGTCATCATTTTAATAGTGGTGGTAAAAATGAAATAAATTACCGTCAAACAAGAAAAACAGCGCAGATAACATTAAGATATTATCCAGCTGTTTGGCAAAATTTAGCCACTTTTAGACCACCGAGATGACTATCGATTACATTAAGGGTCGCCCTAGATACTGGTTACTCAGGCTCTTCAGATTTATAAGAAGTGGGCAAAAAATAGCTTTTTGGTAAAATGCCTTTAATAACCGCTTGCACAGGACTCGGTAACTGCCCAATCGTAGCCGCATCCACCCCCATGTCTTGTAAGTGCGGCTGTACATGGCTGGTAAATAATGCCTCACCCTCATACTGAGCAATTAACTTAAGACATTTAGCATGGAGTACATGCACAATGATCCAAAAATTCTTAAACGTTGGATTGCGTGTTTGTTTATTATAGTAACGATAATAAATTTGCTGAACGATACCTGCTAAACGAAACAGACCAAACACTTCATAAAAGGTCCAGTTGTCTATTTCTAATCCTGTTTGCTCAAGATAATAAGCCACCACCTCATCACGAGTCATCATACCCTCTAAATGGGTGGGCTGGCGACGCGACTGCTGCATGACAATATTGTCATCTGCTTCAATCCAGTAAGCCAATGCACTGCCCAAATCCATCAAAGGATCCCCTAGTGTTGCCATCTCCCAATCAAGGACACCGATGACTTTAGTTGGATCATCAGCATCTAAGATCACATTATCAAAGCGCCAATCATTATGAATGAGGCAAGTTTGGCTATCAGCCGGGGTGTGTTTACCAAGCCACTGTCTGACCAAAGCAAAACTTGGAACGTTAGGCGTTTTCGCTTTGATATACCGCTTATCCCAGCCACTAACCTGACGCTCGCAGTAACCCTCACCGCGTCCAAGATTTACTAAATCAGGATGTGCCTTATAATCCACTTGATGCAATTCAACCAAAGCATCAATAACATTGGTGCAAAGCACGCGAGTTTGTTCAGGATCCAGATCGATCCCCTTTGGTAAATTGGCACGAGGGATGATACCTTCCATCCGCTCCATAACATAAAAATCAGCACCGATCACGTCTTCATCAGTACATAATGCAACCATCTTAGGCACATAAGGATAAGCATCTTTTAGTGCGTTTTGAACCGTATATTCGCGTACCATGTCATGGGCAGATTTGGCTTTGGTGCCTTTTGGTGGTCGACGTAATATTAAATCTTGATTTTTATTGTCACCCTCATACTGCAAACGATACGTCCAGTTTGACGCGCCCCCTGAAAACTGAGTGACAGTCGGCTCCCCTATCACCTCAACATTTTGATTGCGCAGCCATTCACTGACAGCTTTGGCATCCAGCTCTTCGCCCTCACGAACGGCGCCGCCTTTATCCAGTACTTTATTATTGGCCTGAGTGCCTTTGGTGCCAGTGTTTTTGGCATGAGTGTCAGTTGCCATAAGACATTCCTTATCATGTGGTCATTTATTTTTCTAACATAGTCTAGGGATGAAAAATTCACTACTGAATCATTAATAGTGAATGCTTCATTGGCCTTATTTGTCTCTCAACTCCGATAATACTTAAGCGGTGACATCGTAAATGATCCTCACAACCAGTCATCGAAGGTAATAATCATTGGAATTAAGACTTTTCAGATTTAGACGAACGGCTAAAACCTTGACGCTTTAATTCTAACTTAGCAATCATGGTTTTATGCACCTCATCAGGACCATCGGCCAAGCGGAGCGCTCGTGCTTGCGCAAAGAAGTTTGGCAACATGGTGTCTTGACACACTCCCATACCACCATGAATCTGTATCGCCATATCCACCACTTCTTGCAACACGGTTGGTGCAACGACTTTAATGGCAGAGATTTCAGTGAGTGCCGCTTTTGTGCCTTGCGCATCCATTTTTTGTGCCGCATACAAGGTAAGCAGACGTGCTTGATCAATCTTGATACGAGCATCGCTGATGCGCTCAAAGTTACCGCCCAATTGTAATAACGGCTTTCCGAAAGCCGTACGCTCCATACCGCGTTTAACGGCCAGCTCTAGCGATTTTTCGGCCGCACCAATACAACGCATGCAATGATGTATACGTCCTGGCCCTAGGCGACCTTGCGCAATCTCAAACCCCATACCCGGCCCACCGATAAAGTGGCTGACTGGCACACGTACATTGTCAAAGCTGACTTCGCCATGACCGTGCGGCGCGTCATAATCACCAAATACTTTGAGCATACGCTCGATGTTTACACCGGCTGTTTTTGCTGGTACCAGTACCATCGAATGCTGATGATGGCGGTCTTTATTTTCATCAGGGGTATAGGCCATAACAATCAAAACATCAACAGCAGGATCGCCTAGGCCAGATGACCACCACTTACTGCCGTTGATGACGATCTCATCCCCCTCAACCACGGCAGTCGCTTGCATATTGGTCGCGTCACTTGAGGCCACATCCGGCTCTGTCATACAAAACACAGAGCGTGTCTTACCTTCTAAAATTGGGGTGAGCCACTTGCCTTGCTGCTCTTTTGAGCCATAGCGCCACAAAAGCTCCATATTACCGCTATCAGGGGCATTGCAGTTAAACACATAAGGCGCTAATAAACTGCGACCGGTCAACTCCGCAATAGGGGCATAATCAGTCACTGAAAGTCCAGCGCCTAATGTATCATCAGGCAAAAACAGGTTCCATAAGCCAGCTTCGCGTGCTTGTTTGCGCAAACTCTCGTACTTTTCTGGCCACTGCCAGTTGCGCCAATTACCATCAGGGTTTTGCTCATGACAATCATGCCAAAACTGCGCTTCGATTGGTTCAATATGCGTCTCGATAAACGCTTTGACTTTTGCATGCATGGCTTGACCATGCTCTGTTGCCGTAAACATCAATGTATTGTTAGACATAGGGGACTTCCTTTTCCTTATGGAGTAACATAGGGGACTTCCTTTTCCTTATGGAGTATCTGCATCACGTTTCAATAAATTTTTTTGATATAAGAAGCATATAGTGTACGTACGTATACTGTCTTCTATACGCTACATTTATAACACAGCGATTATGAATAAACAGCAAAAAGGCGCGACCAGTTAGGACACGCCTTTTACAAAATACAAACAATGTACAGAAGTTCATCTAACCACTAAAATATTAGCTATCAGACATCATGATGTTATTTAACATTATTTTAAAATATTTAAGCGGCTGTTTAAGTCAAAACGTGCTAACGCATCTGGCAGTTTATCCACTGCCATGCTAAGGGTCGCCTCTGCTGCTTGCGCAAGTCCGAGCTTCTCTGCTAGCGTCGGCTTTTGGCGTGAATGTAGGGCATACACGTCGCTGTTTTCCATGCGCTCTAAAATATAACTGTCGGAGGTTTGCAAGCTGTCAATCAAGTTAAGCTTTAGCGCATCTTCGCCATACCAGTGCTCACCAGTGGCTACTTTAGCGACCTCTAATGCTGGACGATACGTATTGACAAAGTGTTTAAACAACTCGTGCGTCTGCTCAAGCTCCTCTTGGTACTTAGCACGATCTTCTGCATCGTTTTCGCCAAACACTGTCACCGTACGCTTATAGTCACCCGCGGTAAACATCTCATAATCTACGTCATGGTTTTTAAGCCACTTATGAAAGTTAGGCAGTTGTGATACCACACCGATTGAGCCGATAATGGCGAAAGGTGCGGCAATGATATTGTCTGCGACACACGCCATCATATAACCACCGCTTGCCGCCACCTTATCCACGCATACCGTTAGTTTGAGATCAGCGTCTTTTAGACGGGCCAATTGCGCCGCTGCTAATCCATAACCATGCACCAAACCGCCCCCTGATTCTAGACGCACGATGACTTCATCGCCTTTATTTGCTGTGCTAATAAGCGTGCTGATTTCTTCACGTAAGTGCTTAACCGCAGTCGCTTTAATATCACCATCAAAGTCTAAAACGAATACTTGCGATTTATTATCAGCATCTTTCTTTTTATTTTTGCTTTTTAGCGCTTTCTTGGCTTTTTTGGCCATTACTTTTTTAAATTGTTTGAGGGCAGCTTTGCCTTGGGTCGCTTCCATTAAATCTTCACGGCGCTGCTTTTGCGCTTCATTAAGATGAAGAACCTTTAGTTCAACAGGATTTTTGGGCGGATGAAATAGCATAATTACAAGTCCTCAAGTCAGTAGATATATCAATATGGCTGTTTTTATTAGCGTGCGGTTGATATGAGCACGCTTGACAGTATTTTCAAGCAGAATGACAATATTTAACTCAATATAAGTACTGTTGCATCAATACAGCTGATACTTGAGCATGACTGCGCTTGGATTAAAATCCGCTGGTTGTATAACAAAGGGAGATTAGGCATAATATGCGTTTATATCAAATTTTCTGCAGCCAACGTGATGACCCTATGTCTTAATCGCGTTGTTTGTGTGTTTTTTTTGCAAAAAGCTTGAAACCCACAGCAATGGCTGCATTATTGTACTTCGAATTGGGCTGATAACTGGATAATTATATTATGACGCATAGCGAATACCGAGACGAATATTGCGGAGCCGTAACCGAAAGCTTACTTGAGCAAACCATTAGTATCGTAGGCTGGGTACATCGTCGTCGCGATCACGGTGGAGTGATTTTCTTAGACATGCGTGACCGCGCAGGTATCTTGCAGGTAGTTGTCGATCCTGATACACCAGAAGCGTTCGCCACTGCTGACGCCGTACGTCCTGAATACGTACTAAAGATAACTGGTCGCGTACGCCGCCGTTATGAAGGTACTGAAAACAATAACATGACCAGCGGCCAAATTGAGCTATTGGGCAAAGAAATTGAAGTATTGGCCAAATCTGAGACACCGCCATTCCCATTGAATGACGAAAAAACCTCGGTATCAGAAGACTTGCGCCTCAAATATCGCTACCTCGATATGCGCCGTCCCCAAATGCAAGAGCGTATGGTGTTCCGTGCCAAAGCAACCTCAGCGATTCGTCGTTACTTAGACGATCATGGCTTCTTGGACGTTGAGACCCCTATTTTGACTCGTGCAACGCCAGAAGGTGCGCGTGACTATCTTGTGCCATCACGTACCCGCCCTGGTAACTTTTTTGCGTTACCGCAATCACCACAGCTGTTTAAGCAGTTGCTTATGGTGTCAGGTTTTGACCGTTATTATCAAATCGCTAAATGCTTCCGTGATGAAGACTTACGTGCCGACCGTCAGCCTGAATTTACTCAGGTTGATATCGAGACGTCTTTCTTGAACGAAGAAGAAATCATGAACATCAACGAAGGTCTTATTAAGCATTTATTTAAGACTATGATGGATGTTGAGTTTGAGCAGTTCCCGCGTATGACTTATGCTGAAGCGATGCGTGACTATGCGTCAGACAAGCCTGATTTGCGTATCCCACTAAAACTGGTTGACGTTGCCGACTTGATGAAAGACGTGGACTTCAAAGTATTTGCCGGTCCTGCGAACGATCCTAAAGGTCGCGTGGCAGCCCTACGTATCCCTGGTGGCGCCTCATTAAGCCGTAAGCAAATCGATGCTTATACTAAGTTTGTGGGTATCTATGGCGCACGCGGTTTGGCTTATATCAAAGTCAATGACGCAAGCTTGATCAACAACGGTGTGGATCAAGAATCTGGCCTACAGTCTCCAATTATCAAAAACATGACTGACGATGTACTGGTCAGCCTGATCGAGCGTACTGCTGCAGAAGATGGCGATATTATCTTCTTTGGTGCTGATAAAGCCAGCGTTGTGAACGATGCGATCGGTGCACTACGCCAAAAAATCGGTCTAGACTTGGAAATGATTACCTGTGAGTGGGCGCCGCTTTGGGTAACAGACTTCCCAATGTTTGAGCAGACTGACGATGGTCGTTGGACGTCCATGCATCATCCGTTCACTAAGCCTAAAGGTTCAGTTGAAGAGCTAAAAAACAACCCAGAATCTGCCCTATCTATCGCTTATGATATGGTGTTAAACGGTACTGAGATTGGCGGTGGTAGCTTACGTATCAATACCTATGATATGCAGCAAGCCGTACTTGATGCGCTAGGTATCGGCGAGCAAGAAGCTGAAGATAAATTTGGTTTCTTACTTGATGCCCTAAAATTTGGTGCACCGCCGCATGGTGGCTTGGCCTTTGGTTTAGATCGCCTGATTATGCTCATGGTAGGCGCGGACTCTATTCGTGACGTCATTGCATTCCCGAAAACCAAAACTGCTGAGTGCCCACTAACTCAGGCACCTGCTGAAGTCGATAGTAAGCAGTTACGTGATCTTGGCATTCGTGTGCGTGAAAAAGCACAAGCTGATACCAACAAATCTGCTCAATAAAACGCTTGATGATGCTTAGTTGCTATCTACACAGCTTGTTATGTGATTCATTGCCATGCGAGTGGTTATGAATCCGTACCATATTTTCAAAATCGTGCCATTGTCTGTGTTGCAGATACTGGCACGTTTTGCTGCTTGGGTGATTGTCAAACTACCCAACTTAAGTATTAGGCGTACCATTCGTATTAATATGGCGCTGATTGCTCCCGCCTTATCTGATCTTCAGAAAAAATCGTTAACCAAAGATATTGTCTACCATCAATGCTTGACTAGCATTGAGTCTATCAAAAGCTGGGCGATGCCGCCTGAATGGAGCATCAATCAGATCCGTGACGTCCATCATCAAGATATTTTATTAGAAGGCCTTGCCAATCCCAACGGCATGCTCGCCATCGTACCGCATCTTGGTACGTGGGAGATGATGAACGCGTGGCTCAATCAGTTTGGCTCACCAACCATTATGTATAAGCCAGTTGACGGCAAATACGCGAATGAGTTTATCCTTCAGGGGCGTGCGCGTCTGAATGCGACACTAGTACCTACTGATGGTAGTGGGGTGAAAGCGGTGTTTAAAACCCTTAAGCAGGGCGGTTTTAGTATTGTGCTACCTGATCATGTTCCTGATCCTTCAGGTGGTGTGATTGTGCCTTTTTTTGGTGTTAACACCTTAACCAGCACCCTCGCCTCCAAACTGGCCAGTAAGACCAAATGTGCACTGGTCGGTCTGTCTTGTATTCGCCGTGAGGACGGGCGCGGTTTCGATATTTATTGCTATAAGCTTGACGATCCAGCACTTTATGATCGCGATGCAAAAACAGCGGCTCATGCGCTTAATTTGGCCATGCAGCGTATGATTGAGGATAAATGTAGCCATTATATGTGGGGCTATCGTCGTTTTAAACGTATCCCAAATTTAGGCAATCCTTATAATGCGGATAAAGCAGCTTTAAAAGCCTTTATTCAAGCTCACTACTCTACAGATTTTGAACGTACTGATAATGACGTTAATGATAACGCTAAGCTCGATAATCATAAATAATAACCGTACTATCGTTTAACTATTTAAACGTAGCATTAGAAACAATGTGCTAATATTGGCTGAATTTTACCTCATACCATTTTTAACATTGATCATTCACTTACCTCAATATGAGTGCATTATGACATCTGACGTAACTAAGACCCAACCTCTAAACCCAACGCCAGCCAACGCAAATGCCGCTGAACAGCGTTATATTATTTGTATGAAATGGGGCGATAAATATGGTCCTGAGTACGTCAATCGCTTGTATAACATGGTCAGCCGCCATCTGACTTTAGATTTTCAAATGGTCTGCCTCACTGATGACAGTACTGGCATTGACCCTGCTATTGCCTGTTATCCTATTCCTGAAATGGATCTACCCGCCGGCCCTGAACGTGGCTGGAAAAAGCTGACCACCTTTAAGCCTGAGCTTTACGACCTAAAAGGAGTGGCGTTATTTTTAGATATTGATATTGTGATTGTCGATAATATCGATGCTTTTTTTACTTATAAAGCTGCCCATGAAGACAGTGTGGTGATTATCCGTGACTGGAAAAAGCCTTGGCGGATGATTGGTAACAGCTCCGTGTATCGCTTTAACATCGGTATGAATACCTACCCTGATTTGTTAGCAAATTTTGAGCGTAACTTTGATACCATTCGCCAGCAAGTTCGCCACGAACAAGCCTACCTGTCAAACTATTTACGTGAACACCACCATCTGGAGTATTGGGACAAGACATGGTGCGTGAGTTTTAAATATCAATGCATCGCACCCATCCCATTTAACTTTGTACGAACACCGACCCTACCAGACGGCGCAAAAATCGTTATTTTTCATGGTGAGATCAATCCACCAGATGCTATCAAAGGTGGCGGCGGCAAATGGTACCGTCATGTGAAACCAAGCCCATGGCTAAAAGAGCACTGGCAGTAAGCACATGGGAAATATCATGAAACAACCTGACGGAAAAACACTAGACGTGGTCATTGCCTGGGTAGATGGCGACGACCCTCGCCTTAAACAAAAAAGAGAAGCTTATAAATCGGGAAAATCAGTGGCTTCAGAGGCAGTAATGGCCACACGTTTCGCTAGTGACGATGAGATCTATTATAATATTGCGTCTATCATCAAATACGTGCCTTTTTGCCGTCATATCTATGTTGTCACGGACCAACAACGGCCAGCCTTCATCGATGAATTTGCTAAGAAAAATATTTGTTCAGCCGATAAAATACGCATCATCGATCATAAAGACATATTTTCTGGGTATGAGCAGTACTTACCGACGTTTAATACCCGATCGATCGAGACAATGATATGGAATATCGAAGGACTGTCTGACCACTTTATCTATATGAACGATGATTTCTTTTTTAATCAACCAGTGACGATCAATGATTTTTTGGACAATGAAAAGCTTATCATTCATGGGCATTGGCGCAAAAATGCTGCTTTGAATGCCAAGCTCAATGTTCGCAAATCTCGCTTTAAATTATTTGGGACACCAGTACAGCCAAGCCACACCGTAGCGCAGATGTTAAGTGCGAAAGTGCTGGGTATGGATCGATTTTTTGAGATACATCATTACCCCCATATTATCGATAAAAATATTTTAAAAAACCATTTACTCAGTAATCCTGACTTTTTGATAGAACAGATTAAATATAAATTTAGAAACGTCGCCCAAGTAAACCCTGTCACCTTGATGAACCATCTAAAAATCAAAAAAGACGAGGCAGAACTAAAGCCAAATATACCTGTCAACTATTTAAAAAACAAAAGTAGCGTAGAAGATTTTATAGTTACTTTGGAGAATGAAACTGTTAAATACGGCTGTATTCAAAGCTTAGACCTTCTTGAGCCAGACCTACAGAAAAAAGTCAGCCAAGCCATGACTCATAAGTTCTCAGCTTATTTGCCACGCTCAGTAGTAAAAAACAGCAGTGAATGACCCTAAATTGCCGCTTTGGCTTTGGCCTCAGCTTGTGTTGATCTTAGAACTATAATGAGTTCAGTATAAAAGCGATACAGTGGGACTGGATGAATTTTTTGCAGCCTCTGTCTGCGCAGGCACAGCACGCCAGAAAAATTTATACCAGTTCCACGTTAGAATATGATGTCTCTGTTTTATTTAGAATTGACTATATTTAGTACTGGATTAAATCATTCATAGCGTAAACTTAAAAATCATGTGGATTCATTATGAAAATAGCAGTAGTAGGGACAGGCTACGTAGGCTTATCAAATGCAGTGTTGTTGGCACAGCACAATGAAGTCGTCGCTGTCGATGTCCTCCCTGAAAAAATAGCGTTGTTAAATGCGAAGCAATCTCCTATTGAAGATGAAGATATTGACGAGTTTTTATCGCATAAAAACCTCAATTTTTCTGCAACGCTTGATGCTGCCGCAGCCTATCAAGATGCCGATTTTATCATCATAGCAACGCCAACTGATTATGATACCAAGACCAACTATTTCAACACGTCAACGGTAGAATCGGTGATTGAACAAGTGCTGTTGGTGAACCAACAGGCGACTATTGTTATAAAGTCTACTGTTCCTGTCGGATACACGGTCACGGTCAGAGAACGGTATGCGACTGATCGTATTATGTTTTCGCCTGAGTTTTTACGAGAAGGCAAAGCCCTGCATGACAACCTTTACCCCTCCCGAATCATCGTTGGTGAACAGTCTGAACGTGCTGAAGTATTTGCCAACTTGTTGCTTGAAGGCGCAGTTAAAAAAGACGTGCCCTTATTATTTGTGCGCCCAACTGAAGCTGAAGCGATTAAATTGTTTTCCAATACTTATTTAGCCATGCGCGTGGCTTATTTTAATGAGCTTGACACTTATGCTCAGATGTTTGGTCTCGACACCAAACAGATTATAGAAGGCATTGGTTTGGATCCACGTATTGGCAATCATTATAACAATCCGTCATTTGGTTATGGCGGATATTGCCTTCCTAAAGACACCAAGCAATTATTGGCAAATTATGATGAGGTGCCAAGTAACCTTATCAGAGCCATTGTCGACTCTAATAGAACACGCAAAGACTTTATTGCTGATAAAATTATCGAAAGGCAGCCAAAAATTGTGGGTATACATCGACTAGTCATGAAAAGTGGCTCAGACAACTTTAGAGCCTCTGCCATACAAGGGATTATGAAGCGCATTAAGGCCAAAGGTATCGAAGTTGTGGTGTATGAGCCTGTGCTAAAAGAAGATGACTTCTTTAACTCACGAGTTATTCAAGACATAGAGACGTTTAAATCAATGAGTGATGTCATTGTCGCAAACCGCCTATCTGATGATATAAAAGATGTGGCCGACAAAGTGTTTACTCGAGATCTCTTTGGGAGCGACTGATGGAAATTTTAGTCACTGGCGCTGCAGGCTTTATAGGCTTTCACTTGATCAAAGCCCTGTTAGACACCAACTCACCCAATAAAGACTATCATATCGTTGGTATTGATAATATCAACGACTATTACGATGTTGGTCTAAAAGAAGAGCGTTTACAGATATTAAGTAAGCTATCAGCACCAGAAAATTTTACTTTCATGAAATTAGACCTTGCTGATCGCACAGCAATGTCCAATCTCTTCTCCACCTATCAATTTGATACCGTGATTAATTTGGGTGCTCAAGCAGGCGTACGCTACTCTATCGAAAATCCAAATGCCTATATTGACTCGAACGTGGTTGGCTTTGTTAACGTATTAGAGGGCTGTCGTCACCACGATATCAAACATTTAATCTATGCCAGCTCTAGCTCTGTCTATGGCATGAATATTAAACAGCCATTTACCACTGCTGATTGTGTTGATTTTCCTATCAGCCTATATGCGGCCACCAAAAAATCCAATGAGCTTATGGCCCACAGCTATAGTCATTTGTATAATATCCCGACGACAGGATTGCGATTTTTTACTGTTTACGGTCCTTACGGCCGACCTGATATGGCATATTTTTCTTTTACCAAAAAGATTTTAGCTGGAGAGCCCATCAATGTATTTAATAATGGTGAGATGCAGCGTGATTTTACCTATATTGATGATATCGTCAAAGGCATTATTAGAATAATAGACAAACCTCCCTTACCCCAAAATTCTACTATTACTACAGCGTCTGCCCCCTATAAGATTTACAATATTGGCAATAACCAGCCCGTCACGTTGCGCCGCTTTATCACTGCCATCGAAGACGCGTGTGGCAAAAAGGCTCAGGAAAACCTACTACCGATGCAAGCAGGCGACGTGCCGATTACTTATGCAGATATAGATGAATTGATAGATGATACTGGCTTTAAGCCTGAAACCAGTATCGAAGAGGGTATTGAGAGATTTGTGGATTGGTATAGAGAATACTATTCAGTTTAAATAAGAACAAAAAATCTCCAACTCCTATAATTCAAGCGTTTGATCTTTAATATCGCTATATTTGCTCAAAGGATTCTAAACATATGACTACATCTTCAAATTGGCAAAGAAAATTGCTGTTAGTATTCCGAAGCGAAAAAAGATTGAATGCGGGTAAAATTATCAAAAATTATGATGGTAAAAGCTTTGATGAGATGAAAGCAACAATTATTACTGAGTCAATGTGTGATATTGAGGCACTAACAGATGAGCGCAAAAGCAAAGATTTAGAAAATCATTTGAATAATTTGAAATACCAATCACTAGGGGAATCTGAGCTCTGCTTTTATCACAATACACTTATTATATTGATGCGTCGTAAATATAAAATAGATAAAACATTTTCTGAATTTGAGAGATTATGGGAAGCAGAGAGCGACTATTTGTTAAAGCATCTTTCGTTGCGCTGGATAGTCTCAGCCTGCGATACTTTTATTGACCACTCAAATAATACTCTTAGAGCTGCTATTCTAATGAATGTCATTACTCTAATGAATACCTTAAGAACCTATGAAACCAAAAACTTTCTGCAGCTACCTATTAATACCGAACATACATCATTATTGGCTGAAAAAATCGAACTACTTTATGCTAGCGACTTACCCTTGTACGATGGTCTTACCTACTTCCGTGTCGGCGGAGATGATAGCTTAAGAAATATGCGTAAACGTTATAAAACATTCTATAAAACTGATAGATTGGCCACTACTATATTACTAACCGTATTTGAAAAGATACAACATCATAATACCGCTTTCAATGCCCTCAGATCATTACATAAAGACGATTGGTCTAAATGGTGGGACGAATAGAGTTTAATAATCTTTCTCTTATTTGTGACTGTCCATAAACTCAAGATATTTTTTGGCTACTTTTATCGGAAGAAGACTATCATCAAAATCAGATTTAAATTGATTTGGATCTTTCATCGCTTGACTCAACTTTTCTTTAATTGAATGAATATCATCTGTCAACATCAAGTTTTTTGCAGGTAACATTTCGCCAGGACCAGACTGACAGTCAGTACTGATGACTGGAATCCCAATGGCTAAGGCTTCTGCAATAACTAAAGGGAACCCCTCTCTATTGGATGTCAATATTTCAAAACTTGCATTTTTCACATAAGGGAAGGCATTGTCATGAAAACCCACCAATATCGCTTTACCTTCTAGACCGAGCTCAATAATTAATGCCTCTATTTCACGTTTGAGCTTACCCTTCCCTAAAATCAGTAACTGTAGAGACATATCTGTTTGAGCATATGCTTTTAATAAAATATCGTGCCGCTTTGCTTCTTTGAAACTACCAATATGCACAATATAATTTTGATAGTCAGGAACAAATGCTTCAGCCATTTTCTCAATGGCAACTTTATCTATAGGGTTATTGATAGTTGTTATAGGAGTGATATCACCAAGATAATTTATGAGATCCTCCTGAACGCCTTTACTCACACATATACAAGGGTGTTTAGAATACCTATTAATTAACTTTTGCTTTAATTTATGAGACTCGCTGGTTTGGTTAGCTTGATGGCTTAACGACAATGTAGTATGAATGACATACATAATATTAGGCATCTCACTGTTGCTCATAATACTATCAGCCCGATCAAGATTAGATAATATGATATCAGGGCTGCCTATTTCTTTTAAAATATACTTATCTACTGCATGAGCAAAAATTTTATCGCGACGTTGTGAACCTGGTATTAGCTTATAAGGTTTGAATTTAAGTATATGGTAATTTAGATTTGAATTTAGATCGTACTCAATCAGAGGTTTGAATCTTAAAACATGTACTTCATAACCTAATTCATGGAATCCCTGTCCTAGCGTAAGTACAACACGTTCGGCACCGCCACCTTGTAAGCAATTAATAACGAGTAACGCTATTTTTTTATGCTGATTCATATAACACGACCTATAAATAAATTATTGCACATTCTTTAGAAAAAATTACAACTGTATTATAGAAACTATTAGCGCTTGAACAGCCTTGCAAACAGAGATTTAGAAGACGTTGGACGGGTAACTTGATTACCAACATAGCCTTTTTGAGTTTTTTTTGGAAAGGTACCAAAAGGATCTATTCGATAATTCTCTAGTTGATAGCCATTAGTCAAAGCTTCATTATAATAGTTATCAAATAATTCAACTAAATCTTGTCTAGGGTGTGGTAAAACCTCTCCATCGAACCAATGCGTTGAACCTTCTGCTTCAAGCCGTTTCAATGAGTACTTGTGACTAAACTGCGTACCCATATCAGAATAATGTAAAACTTTAATATCTTCTATCGGTAAACTCTCTCCATCAATACAATTATAGCTGTCATTGAAGGGTGCTAAAAGTCGTGGGTTCTTTTTTATCATTTCCATTATTCTTTTATGACTATCAGCGTCCTCCATGATTTTCTCAACTGAAGGAAGACTATTTTTAGCACGACTGCAATCCCATACACAGGTACACATACGAGTCTTTTTAGAAACTTTCTTAGCCGCTACTATAGACTTCCCATCAATTGGATGATTCCACAATTTTAACAAATCATCTAAAATAACGACATCTGTATCCATATAAATAGCACGTCCAGAATAATTACAATATTCTGGAATCGCCCAGCGAAACCCTGAGAATGGTGTGTCCCAATTAGTAGTATTCCATCCTTCACCAGTCTCAGGATTAGAATACCAATAGCTATTAGGATCACGCGATAATTGCATCCATACTATTTCAACTGGTACACTGGTATGTTTATGAATACTATAATCTAATACCATCATCTGCTCTAGATCACAGTTATTTGGGTCACAACCGACAAAAACTCTAATAGTATCATTTGTTTTCATAATTATATCCGTTGACTGATGAATGCTCCAAGTCTCATATCTATGACATAAAGCTTTAATACTGATTTTTTAACGTGAAAGTACTCAAATATAGCATTGAGCTTACTCTTTCCAATATTTTTCTATCCACCCTACTGGTAAGATAAAATGACGCAAATGACGTAGTGGTCTCTTTAAATTTTTGGGTTCAGTGAGTCTTTTTAGGTGATCTTTGGCGTTGTTAGCCGCATTTTTGTTGTATCTACCTTCAATAGCATGCGTAGGGTATAAGTCGCCAGGGAAGATAACGATACGGGCACCCTTAGGAATCTTTGGTTCCTTGATATAGTTCAGCGGGAATGGCTGACGGCATTTACGTCTAAAATGTGCTACCCATGCCTTTGGAAACAGCTTAACACCGCCTGGGGCATTCCGAGTGACAAAGCGCTGCTCAAATCGATACTCATCAGCGATACCTTGTGGATCGGCTTTGAATGTCTCTTGTAATGAAACAAGCGATCCTACCTGAAATCTAAAGCAAGAAGTCTGCCCTAAGCGCTCTAAGGGGTTACTCGGGTTATAGGACAAAATAACGTCATCTGGCTCCCCATACTCAAAGAAAGGATCAAGGCTGTCTACTATAATCACATCCAAATCTACAAACAGCACTGTGCCTGTCAAATCACCTAGCTTCTCACCCCATAAACGCGACTTTGGCCATTTACCCAACGTATTGGTCGGCATAGTGACATCTAGCGGTGGCAACTCTTGGCATTCGATTTCTGGGCGTACATCGGTCGTATCATCTGTAAAACAGACAAAACGAAACGGTGGCGTGATGTTACGAGAGACCATGCCGTATAATTTATTGGCATAATCCGCACCATACTTTGTCCCCCATTTAATACAAATGATTTGTTTGACGTTTTTATTATCTGCTGCACTAGAATCTATTGGCATTGGCTGCTCACTTTAATCGTGTGAATAAATATGATGGCTATATTAGCATAAAAAAAAGACTGAACAATTATGTTCAGCCTTTTTAGCCTTGAAAGTAATGGCTTGGTTAGTCAATAAAGCTTAACCAGTCCATATATTTCTCATTGCGACCATGCACCACATCAAAGTAGAGGGTTTGCAATTTTTCAGTCAGCGGGCCACGACCACCATTACCGATTATACGATCATCATACTCACGGATAGGCGTGACTTCAGCAGCAGTACCGGTCATAAAGATTTCATCTGCTAAATAAAACTCATCACGAGTGATACGGCGTTCGATAACATTGATACCCAAATCAGCCGCGAACTGAAGGATAGTACGACGAGTGATGCCGTCTAAAGCGCCGCCAGACAAATCTGGGGTGTGTAGCTCACCGTTTTTCACTAAAAATAAGTTCTCGCCAGCACCTTGACAAACAAAGCCTTGTGGATCCATTAAGATCGCTTCATCATAGCCACTACGAGTGACTTCTTGGTTTGCCATGATAGACACAGGGTAGTTACTAGATGCTTTCGCCTTACACATCGTGACGTTTGGCATGTGATGCGTATACGATGAGGTTTTTACGCGGATACCGTTTTTGATACCTTCGTCACCAAGATAAGCGCCCCAATGCCAAGCAGCGACCATCGCGTTGATACTGTTATCACGTGAAGACAAACCCAGTTTTTCTGCACCCACCCAAATCAGCGGTCGGATATAGGCTTCTGCTAAGTTGTTTTGCTTGACCACATCCTTATGCGCTTGCTCTAGAGTCGCTGCATCAAAGGGTACATTCATTTGAAAGATTTTTGCAGACCCGAGTAGACGCTCAGTATGTTCTTTTAGGCGAAAAATCGCCGTACGTTTATCGGCAGTTTGGTAAGCGCGCACGCCTTCAAACACAGCCATGCCATAGTGCAGACTGTGAGTGAGCACATGGACTTTAGCATCTGGCTGTTCAATCATCGTGCCATTCATCCAAAGCTTACCATCTTGTGTTGCCATATTCATTTTATAGTCCTTACGTTAGCACTGACGTCTAACTTTTTTAGGTAGGTTGTATTTAACAGTGGGTATCAACATCGTATCATAACACCGCAGCGACAATTTTTATGACTTAAAACTCAACCGATTATATCACTGGCCGTGTTGGCAAATGAAATCTTTTGGTTGGTGGTCACAGGGTTTTTAATTATGATAAAGCATTACAGTTTAAGAGTCTTTTTGAGTATCAGCAAGCCGTTCCAAAAATCTTACTCAAACCTAACTAATATTAACTATTAGCCAGATTTGACGTTTTCTTTCTGCTTCACTGTCACGCGCTACTTCTCGTTTGAGACTTAGACTGACCACGACTCCACAGACTTTTTTAATTGGCGATGGAACTCACCGTCCAATAAAACGGAGTTATGCGGCTGTTAAGATGACAGTCGCGTTGTTTAAAATATTGATGCTGGCGTTAAGGTCGCGGTCATGTTTTGTCTGGCAGCTAGGACAGATCCACTCGCGCATCTTCAACGTCAGCTCATCTTTACCAAGGATATGATTGCAGTTTGAACAGGTCTTGGAGCTGGGATAGAAGCGCCCAACTGACTTTACCGTCTTGCCTTGCTCATTGGCTTTGTAGATAAGCTGTCGCTTAAATTCAAAGAAACCCAAATCACTGATCGCCCGTGACAATCTGCGGTTCTTGACCATACCTTTGACGTTTAAATCCTCAATTGCCATCACATCGAACGCTTTGACCAGCTTTGATGTGATTTGATGGAGAGAGTCTTGCCTAATACTCCTGATCTTGTAGTGCAAACGAGAGAGCTTGGTTTTCGCTTTTTCTCTGTTTTTACTACCTTTCTTCTTGCGACTGAGCACTTTGTTTAGCGTTCTTAGTTTTTTAAGGTTTGCTTTTAGTGGCTTTGGTGCTTTGATTTTAGTGCCGTCTGATAAAACCAATAAATCAGTAATACCAAGG
>JGI24025J20009_10001346_pt1 | contig 18562 bp, 15 predicted proteins | sample Cruoilmetagenom3_FD_20009 | JGI IMG/M metagenome (IMG submission 20009) | reverse complement strand
GATTAAGGACCCTAAAGGGGCGCCCCCCAGCCGTCGCGTTCGGCGGAAAAGCCGATTTCAATAGTAAGTCGGAATGCTCTAAAGCGGTTTGCGTGATGCTGTGTTCCAGATAAACGTAAAACGCTCTAACGAGGGCCGTTGGATACGATCCAACAGCCCCCGGTGCTTAGCACTATGCCTGATGATCAGGACTTTTTCGGGATAAGCTTTTGATTGATGTTAAAGGCAATCACCACGCGTTCGGAATCGCGCCCGGTGCCGGTGGCCAGGTTCGGGTCAATCCCGTGGTACAGCCAGGCCGGGAAAAACAACATCTTGCCCGCAACGGGTTTCACTTTCACCTTTGTCCAGCATTCGGTCTTGCGCTTGGTGTTCTGGGTATAAGTGGCCGAGTTCATCAGGTTGACGGTGCGCGGATCGACCAGCTCGATCTGGCCTGCGCCTTCGGGGGCCTGCACGTAATACACGCCGCTCCAGATGGCGCCGGGGTGGATGTGGGCCCGGTTCGAGGCACCCGGAGGGTTCGAGATCGACCACATGGTTGTGACGTCCAGCCGCCGGTTTTTGGCGTAACCCAGATTTTCCGAAATTCCCGCCGCCATTTTGTGAATGCGGTTGGTAAGGCGGTCGAACTTCTTGTCCTTGTGCAGGTTGTTGTGGCTGTGCCATCCGCCAAGCGAGCGATAGTTGGACCGTTCAATGCCCTTGGCGTCGCGGTCGCGCTCGTAATTGATGGCCTCCAGGATCTCTTTGTTCATCTCTTCGGCGTCGTGCACAAAGGTCGAATAAACCAGTGTCGGAAAATATTCGTCCCGACGAAGTTCGTCCTGGCCTCCCAGGGTTTCTATCTGAGCAATGGTGCGTGTCATATCTGTCTCCTCGTCCTGAATGTCTGGCACGTACGGGAAGGTCCCGCAATTCTTGTGCTTCTTGTCGAAAACCAAATGCCTTTAAGGTGGTAAGTCAATGGCAACTTTCCGGCGGGGTTGGGGCAAATGCCACCTGCGGCTGTTCGCTTAATATGGTTTCCAACAAGGCGAGCCTCGCCGGGATGGCCTGACGGATATCCTGGCTGTCCACGGGGGGGATTCTGTCGGGGTAGCGCAGGAACCCATAGGCAAATAGCGCGGTTTCCGCCAGATCCTCACGTTGGGGGTGATCCATACCATAGCGGGTGGCAAAGGCACCATCCTGCGCCTGCGCAGCCTGCCATTCGGGAGACCGGGCATAGGTTGCATCAAGCGAGGCATGCACGGATTCGTGCAGCAGCGATTCTTCCAGATGGTTTTGCTGGATGCGCCGGGTGGTTCTGTCAGCATAAACGAATACTTTGCCGGGCCCCGCTGAATAAGTTGGTTTGCCACCGTGAATACCGAATTGTCGGATGCCCTGGCGGAAAATCAGCGGCAACTGGCCCAGCCCGGTGGTATAGCGCCGCGCCTCAGCCTCGGCAGATTCGACCGTTTCAAATTCAGGGTTCACGATGATGTCGATTGGCGGACTGTCCGTGAAATAAGCGTGGAACAGGAACACGTTTAAATCAAACTCGTTGTCCAGCCGTTTGTCCCACATTTGCCGAATGGTCCGGCCTTCGTAGCTGAGACAGCGAAATGTTGACGGATCTGACGTCTGGATGATGTCAAAAACGGTGTCTGCGGTGGAATCNAAAATCGGCGTTTCGGCAGCTTGCACGGTCAGTGGTGCNAAAAGCATTCCAAACAACGGNGCANTCCAAGACAGGCGCGCGTAAGACATTCCAGAAGACATCGGCTGACTTTCGACCTCTAACATGCGCACACACCCAAATCCGGGCTGGTACCAAGGGTACTCCTCGGTTCCAAACAAAAAACATGCCCGGGGCGCGGCAACTTTATAAAAGTCGGCTCACTCAAATAATTTCTCCCAGAGTGTATCGAAGCGTTCTGCGTGGCGCAATCTGGTAAACGCGCCACAATAAACCTTACCATTTTTCTGTATTTGCGTAGCGGCTAAAGCAAGAGTGTGGCGTCATGCCGCGCTGGAAAAGTCTATTAAAAATGTTTGTTTATAAAGGATTGCACCGCGTTGGTAATCCAAGGCATATGCCCGCTAGATCAGTTCAGGTGAAATGGAAGCCGAATGAAACCCGTGCGATTGGGTCAGGCCGTTTCAATCTGCCCGCCTGCGCGCACCCAGTGACCCAGGCCGCCGATATTGTGCACATCGTCATAGCCAAGCTGGCGCAGCATCCGCGCGGCAGAAAAAGACCGAGCCCCAGAGGCGCAATATAACGCAATTCTGGTTTCACTTTTCAGATCGCTGTGGAAATCTGGATGGCGCGGATCGGCCATGTCACGCAGGCGCGTCAGGGGAATGTGCAGCGACCCGGCAGCTTTGCCAGACATCGCCACTTCGCCGTGTTCACGCACGTCGATCACCAGAACTGAACCTTCCTGCGCGCCCTGAACTGCATCTTGCGGGCTGAGTCCGCTATTGCGTGCCTTTCCGAAAAAAAACATGAAAATCCTCTCCTGCTGCCGATACCGGCCGTGTTGCTTTGCGCAAGGATATAACATTCGGGTTTTCGAATACAAATGCCAAATCAGCTTTTCTCTGCCGGTTCTCTCTTTGTTCGCGCTTTTCGGTTGGAGACTCAGCCGCTGTCGCCTAGATCATAAGCAGAACCGGGGGCTTGAATGGCTGAGTTAAAAAATATCGAGGTGCGCGGCGCGCGCGAGCATAATCTGAAAAACATAGATGTGGATATTCCGCGCGATCAGCTGGTGGTGATTACCGGGCTGTCCGGGTCCGGTAAATCGTCGCTGGCGTTTGATACGGTTTATGCCGAAGGCCAGCGGCGCTATGTCGAATCGCTGTCAGCCTATGCGCGGCAGTTTCTGGACATGATGCAAAAGCCGGATGTGGACCACATCAGCGGCTTAAGCCCGGCCATTTCCATCGAACAGAAAACCACGTCGAAAAACCCGCGCTCGACGGTTGGCACCGTGACCGAGATTTACGATTNCCTGCGGCTGCTGTTTGCCCGCGCGGGCACGCCTTATTCGCCCGCCACCGGCAAACCGATCGAAGCGCAGCAGGTTCAGGACATGGTCGACCGGATCATGGCGATGGAATCTGGCACCCGCGCCTATCTGCTGGCCCCGATTGTGCGCGACCGCAAAGGTGAATATCGCAAGGAATTCCTGGAATTGCGCAAGCAGGGTTTCCAGCGGGTCAAAGTGGACGGGGCGTTTCACGAATTGGATGATCCGCCGGTGCTGGACAAAAAATTCCGCCACGACATCGACGTGGTGGTAGACCGGATCGTGGTGCGCGACGGGCTGGAAACCCGGCTGGCCGACAGTTTGCGCACAGCTCTTGATTTGGCGGATGGCATCGCCATTCTCGAACTGGCCGACGCCCCAACCGAGGACGCTCCGCAAGGAGCGGAGGAGGTACACCGCTTCACTTTCAGCGAAAAATTCGCTTGTCCGGTCAGCGGCTTTACCATCCCGGAAATCGAACCGCGGCTGTTTTCCTTTAACGCGCCCTTTGGGGCCTGTCCGCAATGCGATGGCCTGGGAAAAGAGCTGTTTTTCGACGAGCGCCTGGTGGTGCCAGACGCTAATCTGAAAATCTATGATGGCGCGCTGGCGCCATGGCGCAAAGGCAAAAGCCCCTATTTCCTGCAGACCATCGAGGCGATCGCCAAACATTTCGAATTTGACAAGAACACCAAATGGAAAGACCTGCCTGCCAATGTGCAGCAGGTTTTTCTGTATGGCTCTGGCGACGAAGAAATTTCGTTCCGTTATGACGAAGGTGGACGGGTGTATCAGGTCTCTCGGGTGTTCGAGGGCGTGATTCCCAATATGGAACGGCGCTATCGCGAGACCGACAGCAACTGGATCCGTGAAGAGTTTGAGCGTTATCAAAACAACCGCCCCTGCGGCACCTGCGAAGGCTTCCGCCTGCGCCCCGAGGCGTTGGCGGTCAAAATCGCAAGCCTGCATGTGGGGCAGTTGGTGCAGATGTCGATCCGCGAGGCCTATGCCTGGTGTGAAACTGTGCCCGACCATCTGAGCAAGCAGAAAAACGAAATCGCGCGGGCAATTTTGAAAGAGGTGCGCGAACGGCTTGGGTTCCTGAATAACGTGGGGCTGGAATACCTTACGCTTAGCCGTAACAGTGGCACCCTGTCGGGCGGCGAAAGTCAGCGCATCCGGCTGGCCAGCCAGATTGGCAGCGGGCTGACGGGGGTTTTGTATGTGCTGGACGAGCCTTCGATTGGCCTGCACCAGCGCGACAATGGCCGTTTGCTGCAAACCCTGAAGAACCTGCGCGATCAGGGCAATTCGGTGATCGTCGTCGAACATGACGAAGAAGCGATCCGCGAGGCGGATTATGTCTTTGACATCGGCCCCGGCGCGGGTGTGCATGGCGGTCAGGTGGTCAGCCACGGCACACCGCAAGAGGTGGCTGCCGATGCGGCGTCGCTCACCGGGCAATACCTGTCCGGCACCCGCGAAATCGCGATTCCGGCCAAGCGGCGCAAGGGCAAGGGCAAGTCGATCAAGGTAGTCAAGGCGACGGGTAACAACCTGCACGAGGTGACAGCGACGTTTCCCTTGGGAAAATTTGTCTGCGTCACCGGCGTGTCGGGCGGTGGCAAATCCACGCTGACCATCGAAACCCTGTTCAAAACCGCATCAATGCGGCTGAACGGCGCGCGTCAGACGCCGGCCCCTTGCGAAACCATCAAGGGGCTGGAACATCTGGACAAGGTGATCGACATCGACCAGCGCCCGATTGGCCGCACACCCCGGTCGAACCCGGCCACCTATACCGGCGCCTTCACCCCGATCCGCGACTGGTTCGCTGGCCTACCCGAGGCCAAGGCGCGCGGGTACAAGCCGGGGCGGTTTTCCTTCAACGTCAAGGGTGGGCGCTGCGAGGCTTGCGCTGGTGATGGTTTGATAAAGATCGAGATGCATTTTCTACCGGATGTCTATGTTACCTGCGAGACCTGCCAGGGGGCGCGATATAACCGTGAAACTTTGGAAATACGCTTTAAAGGCAAAAGCATAGCCGACGTTCTTGATATGAACGTTGAAGACGCGCAGGTGTTTTTTAAGGCGGTGCCGTCAATCCGTGACAAGATGGATGCGTTGGCGCGGGTGGGTCTTGGCTATATCAAGGTGGGTCAGCAAGCCACCACGCTGTCCGGGGGCGAGGCGCAGCGGGTGAAGCTGTCTAAGGAACTTAGCAAACGCGCCACGGGTCGCACGCTGTATATTCTGGATGAACCCACCACCGGGCTGCACTTTGAAGATGTGCGTAAGTTGTTGGAAGTGCTGCATGAATTGGTCGATCAGGGCAATTCGGTTGTGGTGATCGAGCATAATCTGGATGTGATCAAAACCGCAGACCATATCATTGATATCGGGCCTGAAGGCGGCGATGGCGGCGGGCGGATCGTGGCCACTGGCACACCGGAACAGGTGGCCGAGGTGCCGCAATCCTATACTGGGCACTATTTGAAACTTATGCTTGATGGGAAACGGGTGGCGGCAGAATAGATCGCTGCCGGTTTGGAAGGACCATATGCGTAAACTGCAAACTCAAGGCATGCAGTATATTGCGCTGACCGGCGCCGATGTGGCGTCGACCGTCAACTGGCCATCTCGCAAAAAAAAGGCCGAGCACAAAGCTCGGCCAAGTCCAACAGGGAGGTTGAAGATGATGAGCAATTAAGCATCATCGCCTTCAATTGTTGATTTAGGCATCACACTTAACATATTCAAGTTGCATCATGCCGCACTTGCGGTATTCCTGTTATGCGCTGTGCGCATAACTTATATTTTCCCAAGCTGTCTCAAATGCTTGCGATGTGCAATAATTTCGTCCTGCACAAAATCCCGAAAGGCTGAAATGCGTTGTGAGTGACGCAGTTCTTCTGGATAGGCCAGAAAAACCGGAACATCAGCCGATTCGATCTCTGGCAGAACGTGCACCAATTGCGGGAAGTCCTCGACCAGATAGTCGGGCAATACCCCGATTCCCAGATTGTTCAAGACGCCCTGCAACACACCGAAATAGTTGTTTACCGTTAGCAACGACTGAGGGTCGTGGGTCATAAGGTGTTGCACAAGAGTGGCGCCAGCGGCAACTTGGGTCGAACTGGGGTTCTGACATACCAGACGATGATCCGAGATATCGCTGATCCGGGAGGGGGTGCCTTGGCGATCCAGATAATTCCTTGAGGCATATAGTTGTATTTGCACTGTCATCAGGCGTTTGCGGATCAGATCGGCCTGACTGGGTTCTTTCATGCGGATGGCCACGTCTGCCTCGCGCATGGGTAGGTCCAGAACCCGCTCTTCCAGCATCAGATCAATCTTAAGTTCGGGGTATTTTTCATAAAGTTTGGGCAGGCGCGGGGCCAGCCAGAGGGTGCCAAAACCAAAGGTGGTGGTGACGCGTAAGTTACCGAACACCTCTTCGTCGCTGTCGCGGATGCGCGCCGACGCGGCGTCCAGACGTTTGGTCATCGCGGCGGTTGCGTCGAACAGCAATTCGCCCTGTTCCGTCAGAATCAGCCCCCGTGCATGGCGGTGGAACAAGGTGGCGTTCAGGCTTTCTTCCAGGGCGCGCACCTGGCGGCTGACGGCAGATTGCGACAGGTTCAGCTTGTCGCCCGCATGGGTCAGGCTGCCGGCATCGGCCACGGCGTGAAATATTCTTAGCTTGTCCCAGTCCATAGCAATAACTTTCGATCTGCCGCGTTGCGCCTATATGAAAGGAAGTAAGGTGCGGAGTACCATTGATATAGCATGAAGGGCGCAGGAAAAACACCTATACAGGTCAGAAATTATGACCTATTGTTGTGTGAAGACCCAAGTGTTCCGGTTCAGCGTGGGGAGACGCCAGATGAGTACCCAAAAAATTTCGCTAAATGATAAGTTTGATCTGACCAAAAGTCCGGTTTTGCTGAACGGGACGCAGGCGTTGGTGCGACTGATGCTGATGCAGAAGGAACGCGACCGGGCAGCGGGGCACAATACGGCTGGACTGGTGACGGGCTATCGCGGCTCGCCCCTTGGGGCGGTGGATCTGCAAATGGAACGCGCCGCCAAACAGCTGGCCGAACATGACGTGACGTTTCAGCTGGGCCTGAACGAAGATTTGGCAGCCACGGCGTTATGGGGGGCCCAACAGGCCGAACTGCGAGGCGATGGCAAGTTCGATGGGGTGTTCGGGCTGTGGTATGGCAAGGGGCCGGGGGTGGACCGGTCTGGTGATGCGATCAAACACGCTAATATGGCGGGCACTTCGGCTTTGGGCGGGGTTCTGATGGCGATGGGGGATGACCACACCGGGGAATCCAGCACCGTTTTGCATCAGTCCGAATGGGCGTTGATGGATGCCTATATGCCGATTGTCAGCCCGGCAGGGGTGCAGGAAATTCTGGACTACGGCATTTACGGCGTTGCCCTGTCACGGTTTTCCGGGCTGTGGGTTGGCCTGAAAACCATGAAGGACACGATCGAGGTGACGTCGGTGGTCGATGGTGACCCGCACCGCATGTCGCTGGTCACGCCTGAATTCGATATGCCACAGGGCGGGCTGAACATCCGCCTGGTGGATGACCGAATTCCGCAAGAGGCGCGGATTATTGACCACAAACGCTTTGCCGCCGAGGCCTTTGCCCATGCCAACAAGATCGACAAACGGATGTGGGGCAAGCCGGGGGCAAAGATCGGGTTGGTTGCGGCGGGCAAGAACTGGCTGGATCTGCAACATGCGATGTCTTTGCTGAACATTGACGAGGCCGAGGCCGACCGGCTGGGGATTACCACCTATAAGGTGGGTCAGGTGTTTCCGCTGGATATGAAAGGCTTTCAGGAGTGGGCCGAAGGGCTGGATTTGATCGTGGTGATCGAGGAAAAGCGCAAACTGATCGAGGTGCAGATCAAAGAGGCAATTTTCGACAATCGCAACGGGCGGCGGGTTTGGGGCTGGCACAAGGGAGGCGGTGCAGGGTCGATGCACGGGCCGGAATTGTTCCCGACGCGATGGGCGCTGGACCCGATCATGATTGCTGAAAAGCTGGGTGAAATCCTGATAGATGAGGGCCGCGAAACCGATGGTATTCGTGCCGGGTTGGCGGGCTTGGATGACGCTCGCCGGGCTGACAACGCCGAAGAAATCGCCGCGCGCCTGCCGTATTTCTGTTCGGGCTGTCCGCATAACACTGGCACCAAAGTACCTGACGGCAGCCGGGCTTATGCCGGGATTGGCTGTCATTTCATGGCGCAGTGGATGGATCGCGATACGTTGGGGTTCACCCATATGGGGGGCGAAGGTGCCAACTGGATCGGCGAGGCGCCGTTTTCCAAAACCAATCACGTGTTCCAGAACCTCGGTGATGGAACGTATAACCATTCGGGCATTCAGGCGATCCGGGCGGCTGTGGCCGCTGGTACCAATATGACCTATAAAATCCTGTATAACGATGCTGTGGCGATGACCGGCGGGCAGGGCAACGAAGGCGGGCTGGACGCGCCCCGCATCGTGCACGAGCTAAAGGCGATGGGCATTGAACATATCGCCGTGGTTTACGACGAAAAGGAAGATGTGGATTTCAAGGCCTTCCCGGCGGGTGTCGAAACCCATGAACGGGCCGAGTTGGATGCCGTCCAAAAGACCTATCGCAACCATCCGGGCGTATCGGCGATTGTCTATATCCAGACCTGTGCTGCCGAAAAACGCCGTCGCCGCAAGCGGGGCCTGTTTCCTGACCCGGACAAGCGGGTGTTTATCAACACTGACATCTGCGAAGGCTGTGGTGATTGCGGGGTACAGTCGAACTGTGTGTCGATTGTGCCCAAGGAAACCGAACTGGGGCGCAAACGGGCGATTGACCAATCGTCCTGCAACAAGGATTTTTCCTGCATCCAAGGGTTTTGCCCGTCTTTCGTGACGCTTGAAGGCGCCAAGCTGCGCAAAGAGGTAACAACCGATCTGGACCTGCCTGATCTGCCGATGCCTGATCTGCCGGTTATCAACGGCACCCATAATATTGTGGTCACCGGGGTTGGTGGCACCGGCGTTGTGACCATCGGCGCGGTTCTGGCACAGGCGGCGCAGATTGATGGCAAGGGCGCGGGCATGATGGAAATGGCCGGCCTGGCGCAAAAAGGTGGTGCTGTGCATATCCATTGCCGTCTGGCCGACACACCAGAGGATATCAGCGCCATCCGTGTTGCCACTGGCGAGGCGCACGCGCTGATTGGTGGCGATCTGGTGGTGTCTGCCGGGGCCAAAACGCTGGGTCTGACCCGCGCGGGCCAGACCGGTGCGGTGGTGAATAGCCATGAGATCATCACCGGCGATTTTACCCGCGACACGGAATTTTCGCTGCCGACAGACCGGCTGGAACTGGCGTTGCAGGCGCGGATGAAGGACCATGTGGATCTGTTTGACGCTTCGGAATTGGCGCGGGCCACGTTGGGGGATTCGATCTTTTCCAACATGATGGTGTTTGGTGGTGCCTGGCAGCGCGGGCTGATCCCGCTAAGCCATGACGCAATCGTTCAGGCAATCACCTTGAACGGCGCCGCGGTAGAACGCAATTTGCGCGCCTTTGATATTGGCCGCTGGGCAGTGTTGCACCCGGCCGAGGTGGCGGGCGTATTGACCCCGAACGTGGTCGAACTTCCCAAAACGCTGGACGACAAAATCGCGTTCCGCGCCGATCATCTGGTGGCCTATCAAGGCAAGCGCCTGGCGAAACGCTATCGCAAGATGCTGGACGGGATCGAGGACGCAGGCCTGAAAGAGGCGGTCGCCAAGGGCTATCACAAGCTGCTGGCCTATAAGGACGAATACGAGGTCGCCCGCCTGTTGCGAAGCAGTCAGGAAAAGGCCGCCGCCGAATTTGACGGTGATTTGCGCATGACATTCCACCTTGCCCCACCAATGCTGGGCGGCAAAGCCCCGGATGGCCGCCCGAAAAAACGCGCCTTTGGGCCGTGGATGGCCGGACCTTTGCGGGTTCTGGCCGGGCTAAAGGGCCTGCGCGGGACGGTTCTGGACCCGTTTGGCTATTCCGGCGAACGCCGGATGGAGCGTGCCTTGATCCGCCAGTATGAAAAGGACATGAAGGCCGTCCTGCCCATGGTAACGCCCGCCACCATGGACGTGGCCACGGCCTTGGCCGCGCTGCCGCTGGATATTCGCGGCTTTGGCCCGGTCAAACAGGCCAACGAGGCCAAAGCGGCCAAGCGGCGCGAAGAATTGCTGGCAGTGTTGCGTCAGGGTGGGCCGGATCTGAGCAAGGCAGCAGAATAAGGAATTGTCACCAGACTGTCATGTGGCTTGGGTATTTTTGCGAACGATCCATTTTTGCGTCCGAAGTTGGAGTCGCCAATGTCTCGCCGTCATCACATTGCCCGTGATCTTACCTATGCCCATTCCGCCGAATCCAAGGGCGGGCGGGCGTTGGTCCGGCTGATTGAAAATTCAACAGGTCGGTTGCAGCTGATCAAACGGGCCGATGGTTATCAACAAGACGTCGCGGCGGGGCGCGATTTCTGGTCGGTGATGGTGGAACGCTATGGGCTGACGCTGGATGTGATTGGCGGGGCGCTGGCGAATATTCCCCGGGATGGCCCGTTGATCCTGATCGCTAACCATCCTTATGGCATTCTGGATGGGCTGATGATGGGGCATATCCTGTCGGAAATTCGCGGCGATTTTCGCATCCTGGCCAATTCGGTATTTTGCAAAGCCAGCGAGCTGGACAGCGTTTTGCTGCCAATTGATTTTGACCAGACCCGTCAGGCGATGGCGATGAACCTGGCCACACGCAGGACAGCGCTGGGGTATCTGGGGCAGGGCGGGGCCATTGGCATCTTTCCCGGTGGCACCGTCAGCACCGCAGCCAGCCCGTTTTCGCGCCCGATGGATCCGGGCTGGCGGGCGTTTACCGCGCGGATGGTGGCCAAATCAGGGGCCACGGTGGTGCCGGTCTATTTTGACGGGCACACATCGCGTTTGTTCCAGATTGCCAGCCATCTGCATTCCACGTTGCGGCTAGGTCTGCTGCTGAAAGAGTTCCGGAAACGCAATGATACAGTAGTGCAGGTGGTTGTCGGCAGCCCGATTGGGCGTGACATTCTGAACCAGATGGCGGGCGATTCCAAGGCAATGATGGCTTTCCTGCGCAAAGCCACGTATGAGTTGTCTCCGACACCGCTGAAATCATTCGATTACGGCTATGAGTTTGAGGAACGGCACCGCGCCTGACGGCGCGCCGTAGGATAAATGGCAGTTGGCATTTTTGATTCCGGGCTGGGCGGGTTAACCGTTTTGGACGCTGCGCAAAAGCGGTTGCCGCAGGTGGATTTCCTGTATCTGGGCGATAGTGCGCATGCGCCTTACGGTGTGCGCGACGCCGATGATGTGTTCAACCTGACAGTCAGTGCGGTGCAGCGGCTGTGGGATGGGGGGTGTGATCTGGTGATTCTGGCCTGCAACACCGCCAGTGCCGCCGCCCTGCGCCGGATGCAGGAAGGTGGCTTGCCACCGGGCAAGCGGGTGTTGGGGGTGTTTGTGCCCTTGATCGAGGCGCTGACCGAACGGCAATGGGGTGACAATTCCCCGCCGCGCGAAGTGACCGTGCAGCATGTGGCGCTGTTTGCCACACCCGCCACCGTCGCCAGCCGCGCCTTTCAGCGCGAACTGGCGTTTCGCGCCATCGGTGTAGATGTCGAGGCACAGGCCTGTGGCGGGGTGGTCGATGCCATCGAAGATGGCGACATGATCCTGGCCGAGGCGTTGGTGCGCGGTCATGTGGATGCGCTGCGGCGCAAGATGCCTGAACCGCAGGCGGCGATTTTGGGCTGCACCCATTATCCGCTGATGGAACAGGCGTTTCAGGACGCGTTGGGCCCGGATGTTAAAGTGTATTCACAAGCGGATTTGGTGGCTGACAGTCTGGCCGACTATCTGGACCGGCACCCTGAAATGCTGGGCAGTGGTGGCCCTGGATACCTGACCACTGGCGACCCGGCGCGCGTCAGTGATCGCGCCACACAGTTCTTGCGACGACAAATCACCTTTTCCCAAGCGTGAAAATCGTCCATTAGCCTGTGTGTAACAGGTGGGGCGGCGACGCGGCCTATTCCCTTTGTCCGAAATTACCAATGAAAGAGGTCTGACATGACCCATAAAATCGCCATCCTTGGTGCCTCGGGGTATACCGGTGCCGAACTGGTGCGGCTGATCGCAACGCACCCGAACATGACCATCACAGCACTTGCGGCCGAGCGTAAGGCGGGGATGGATATGGCGCAGGTGTTCCCGCACTTACGTCTTCTGTCGCTGCCAACGCTTTGTAAGATAGACGAAATTGACTTTTCGCAGATTGACCTGTGTTTCTGCGCCTTGCCGCATAAAACCAGCCAGGAAGTGATCCGGGCACTGCCGGGGGATCTGAAAATCGTCGATTTGTCGGCTGATTTCCGGCTGCGTGATCCGGCGGCCTATGAAAAATGGTACGGCAATCCACATGTGGCGTTGGAACAGCAGGCCGAGGCGGTTTACGGGCTGACCGAGTTTTACCGCAACGACATCCGGGGCGCGCGGCTGGTGGCCGGAACCGGGTGTAACGCGGCGACCGGGATTTATGCGCTACGCCCGTTGATTGCGGCGGGGGTGGTTGATCTGGATAATATCATTCTGGATATGAAATGCGCCGTGTCGGGCGCCGGGCGCAGCCTGAAGGAAAACCTGCTGCATGCTGAGTTGAGCGAAGGCTATCACGCCTATTCTATTGGCGGTACGCACCGGCATCTGGGTGAGTTCGATCAGGAATTCAGTGCCGTGGCCGGACGCCCGGTGCAGGTTCAGTTCACCCCGCATCTGCTGCCTGCCAACCGCGGCATTCTGGCGACGGTTTATGTGAAGGGCGATGCGGGCGCTGTGCATGGCGCGCTGGCCTCGGCCTATGCGCAAGAGCCGTTTGTCGAGGTGCTGCCAATCGGCGAGGCCCCCAGCACACGGCATATACGCGGATCGAATTTTTGCCATATCGGGGTGGTTGCAGACAGGGTTGCCGGGCGCACCATTGTGATTGCAGCGCTGGATAACCTGACAAAAGGTAGCAGCGGTCAGGCGTTGCAAAACGCCAATCTGATGTTAGGTGAAGAGGAGACAACGGGGCTGATGATGGCCCCGCTATTCCCATGAGTCCAAAAGGGGATTGCGGATGAAAAGTCTGAAAAAACGGCGTCGGGTGCAGGTTATACTGGTTACGGTTGTGGCCTTGGCGCTGGCGACGGGATTGATCGGCTATGCGATGCGCGACGGCATAAACTTTTTCCGCGCGCCCAGCCAGATTATTGCCGAACCTCCGGCGCCGACTGAAGTGTTCCGCATTGGCGGGTTGGTCGAGGATGGCTCAATTATACGCGGGCAGGGCGCGACTGTGCAGTTTGTCGTGACGGATGGCGGGGCCAGTGTGCCGGTCAATTTTGCTGGGGTTCTGCCGGATCTGTTTGGTGAAAACCAAGGTATGATTGGCACGGGGAGCTATGTAAACGGTGTGTTCGAAGCCACTGAAATTCTTGCGAAACATGATGAAGATTATATGCCTGCCGAAGTGGTGGATGCGCTGAAAGAGCAGGGCGTCTATCAGGATCCGGGTGATAGCTGAAGCGCCCGTTCCGGGCGCGGCCTTCGGCGAGGATATTTAGAGTCAGAAAAAGAGTGGGGGCTGGCTTTGTCCCCATAGCGGCGGACGGTCAGGTTGCGGTCTGTTAACCGATTTGATGCAGCGTTTGCGCAATCCGAATGGGAGAGCGCTGATGCAGACGGTACGCCAGATTGCTGAAGAGATTGTGGACCGCGAAGGCGGGTTTGTGAACGATCCGGATGATCCCGGCGGGGCGACCAAATATGGCGTCACGATCGGGACGATGCGGCGATTGCGGCTGGATCTGACTGGGGATGGTCTGGTTGGGGTTGCGGATGTGCATGCGTTAAGTCGCGGGCAGGCGGCGGATATTTTTATCACTTATTATTTTGAGCGTCCGCGCATTGCAGAAGTGCCGGGTGCACTGCAGCCAAGCCTGTTTGATATGTATGTCAACGCAGGCGGCAATGCGGTGAAAATCCTGCAGCGATTGCTGCGCGATATGGGNTTTACGGTAAGCGTGGANGGGGCGATCGGGCCACAGACNCTGGCGGCGGTGCGGGATGCGTCGGCGCCAGACGNGATTGCTTTGCGCGATGCATATGGCGTGGCGCGGCGGAATTACTACTTTCGGNTGGGTGACGGCCGGGCCGCCAGCCGCAAATATGCACGCACCCGCAAAGGTGGCAAGGGCGGCTGGATTCTGCGGGCCGAGGCGTTTTTGTCGCCGCGCTATCATCTTTCACCGGGTGATTTTCAACGGAGGGTTGCGGCATGGGGCTGATTGGTCAGGTGTTTGGGGTGCTGTTTGGCAGTGGGCGAAATGTGGTGCGCGAAACCGCCGGGATTTTTGTGGAAAACGCCGAAGCCGGCGCGGTGCGGGCCAGTGTGGTGCAGGGGCAGGCGATGACCCAGTTTGGGGCCGAGTTCGATGTGCCGAGACAGGGCTGGTTTGATCGGTTCATGGATGGGTTGAACCGGTTGCCGCGCCCGGCGCTGGCGCTGGGGACGTTGGGGTTGTTTGTGGTGGCGATGGTGGACCCGTTGTGGTTTGCTGCTCGGATGCAGGGCATCGCGCTAGTGCCGGATCCTTTGTGGTGGCTGTTGGGCGTCATCGTGTCTTTTTATTTTGGGGCGCGTCATCAACTAAAAAGCCAGGACTTTCAGCGCGATATCGCAGCGACCATGGCCCGCGCACCGCAAGCGATGGCCAATATCGCCGCACTGGAGAAAATGCGCGCCGACAGCCCCGGTGCCGCTGACCCGGGGGCGGACGCGCAACTGACTGTCGCGGCCGTGCGCCCAGAGGAGAACCCGGCGCTGGAGGACTGGAAGCAATTGCGCGCGGCGTAACGATTGCGACAATGTGATCCTACCGAGGTGTCGAAATCGGTTGGCCGCAGACCGCAAGGCCACTATACATCGGCGCATGATTACAGAGCTTGGTCACTTCGCCCTCATCCTCGCCTTTATGGTTGCTATCGTTCAGATGGTGGTGCCGATGGTGGGGGCCCAGAAACGCTGGCCCGGATGGATGGCGGTGGCCGAACCCGCCGCCACGGTGCAATTCCTGATGACGGCCTTTGCCTTTGGCGCGCTGACCTGGGCCTTTGTCACCTCGGATTTTTCGCTGCGACTGGTGGTGCAGAACAGCCATTCGGCGAAACCGATGCTGTACAAGATTTCCGGCACATGGGGGAATCACGAGGGGTCGATGCTGTTATGGGTGCTGATCGTGACCTTGTTTGGCGCGATGGCGGCCTGGTTTGGCGGTGGGTTGCCCCCGGGATTGAAGGCGCGGGTATTGTCGGTGCAGGCGTCGATCGCGGTGGCATTTTTTGCCTTTATCCTGTTCACGTCCAACCCGTTTTTGCGCATGGATGTGCCACCGTTTGATGGCCAGGATCTGAACCCGTTGCTGCAGGATCCGGGGTTGGCGTTCCATCCGCCGTTTTTGTATCTGGGCTATGTCGGGCTGAGCATGGCGTTTTCCTTTGCCGTGGCCGCCCTGATCGAAGGCCGGGTTGATGCCGCATGGGGGCGTTGGGTGCGCCCCTGGACGCTGGCGGCATGGATTTTCCTGACCATTGGTATCGCGCTGGGGTCCTGGTGGGCCTATTACGAATTGGGCTGGGGCGGGTTCTGGTTTTGGGATCCGGTCGAGAATGCCAGTTTCATGCCTTGGTTGCTGGCGGCCGCCTTGGTGCATTCAGCCATCGTGGTGGAAAAGCGCGAAGCGCTGAAAAGCTGGACCATATTGCTGGCGATTCTGGCGTTTGGCTTTTCGTTGATTGGCACGTTTATCGTGCGATCGGGCCTGCTGACATCGGTGCATGCCTTTGCCAATGATCCGGAACGCGGTGTGATGATCCTGTTCATTCTGGCGGTGTTTACTGGTGGTGCGCTGATATTGTTTGCGGCCCGCGCAAGTGCACTGGAGGCCCGGGGGGTGTTTTCGATGGTCAGCCGCGAAAGCGGGCTGGTGGTCAATAATATCCTGTTGGCCGTGGGATGTTTTGTGGTGTTTTTTGGCACAGTCTGGCCGATTATCGCCGAGATGTTCTTTGACCGGAAGCTGAGCGTCGGAGCGCCGTTTTTCAACATGGCCTTTACCCCGTTCATGGTGCTTTTGGGGATGTTTATGCCAATTGGTGCACTGTTGCCGTGGAAACGCGGGCGTCTTGGCAAAGCCGTATGGACCTTGCGTTATGTCTTTGTTCTGGCGGTGGCGCTTGGGGTCTTGGTCTGGGCGATGCAGACCGGGCGCGGTGGGTTGGGGCCGGTGGGTCTTATGCTGGGATCGTGGGTGGTCTTTGGTGCAATGGTCGACTTGTGGGGCCGCACAGGGCGCGGTTCGGGCCGGTTGCGACGGCTGACACGATTGCCCCGGGCCGATTGGGGTAAATCGGTGGCCCATGCTGGTTTGGGTGTGACGATGTTTGCGATTGCCGGGCTGACCGCCTGGGAACAGGAGGACATCCGTGTCACCCAGGTGGGGGTGCCGTTTGATGTGGGCGCCTATACGTTGACGCTGGAAGACGTCGAGCAGGTCAAAGGCCCGAATTACTTTTCCACCATGGGAACTGTGCTGCTTTCGCAAGGCGGGCACGAGTTGATCCGGCTGAACCCGGAAAAACGCACCTATCCTGTGACACGGATGCCAACCACCGAGGCCGCGATTGATTACCGGTTTCTGCGCGATGTCTATGTGGTTATCGGAGACGAGCAGGAAGGTGGCGGCTGGACGATGCGTGTTTATATCAAGCCTTTGGCAAACTGGATCTGGGGCGGTGCGCTTTTGATGGCCTTGGGTGGCTTGCTGAGCCTGTCTGATCGCAGGTTCCGGGTGGCGGCGGGGGCGCGCAAGCAACCCGCTGGAGTGCCTGCGGAATGAAGTGGTTGGCAATTGTTCTGATGCTGGGGCTAGGCTGCTCTTCCGCCCTGTTGGGCGTCCTCGCAGCATTGCCTGCCTGGGCGGTGCAACCGGACGAGGTATTGGAGGATCCGGCGCTGGAAGCCCGGGCGCGGGAGCTGAGCAAAGGGTTGCGCTGTCTGGTTTGTCGCAACGAGAGCATTGACGAAAGCAACGCTGATCTGGCGCGCGATTTGCGCTTGTTGGTTCGCGAGCGGCTGGTGGCCGGGGACAGCAACGATCAGGTGATCAGTTTCGTCGTGGATCGCTATGGCGAATATGTATTGTTGCAACCAACCACCAAAGGCGCGAACTGGCTGCTTTGGGCTGCCGGGCCGTTGATGTTGCTGATCGCCACTGTGTTGGGATTGATCTATCTGCGCACGCGCGCCAGGGCGCCCGGTTTGCAGGACACTGCGCTAAGTACCGAAGAACAGGACAGGTTGCGCAAAATTCTCGACGATTGACGCGCGGTTTTTCTTTCCTAAGGGCCGCGCTTGCGTCACCTTGCGGCTAAAGATGCCAACATGACCTGACGGGGGCCGCATGGACTATCAGACAATCACTCTTGATATCAACGACGGGCTGGCGGTTCTGACTTTGAACCGCCCGGACAAGATGAATGCGTTGACCACGCAGATGCGGGCCGAGATTACCTTTGCCATGCGCGATACAGCCAGTAAGGCGCGGGCGATTGTGCTGACAGGGGCGGGCAACGCCTTTTGCACTGGGCAGGATCTTGGCGATGCCAGCAGTGCTGGCGCGCCGGATATGGAGCGCACTTTGCGCGACGAATACACCCCCATGTTGGAATCGGTTGTGGAGTGCCCGGTGCCGACCATTGCCGCCGTCAACGGGCCAGCTGCCGGGGCGGGGGCCAGTTTGGCGCTGGCAACCGATGTGGTGATTGCCAGCGAAAGCGCCTATTTCTTGCAAGCTTTCACCCGGATCGGGTTGATGCCGGATGCGGGCGGAACATGGTTTCTGCCGCGCCAGATAGGGTTGGCCAAGGCGATGGGCGCGGCATTGTTTGCCGATAAGATTACCGCCCGGCAGGCTGATGACTGGGGCATGATCTGGGAGGCCATCGAAGATGAGGGGTTCGAGGCGCATTGGCGCGCCCGGGCCGGTCAACTGGCATCGGGACCAACAGCCGCTTATAGCGCGGTGAAAAAGGCCATCCGCGGCACGTATGACAACAACTTGCCGGATCAGCTGGCAACCGAGGCGCATTTGCAGGGCGAATGCGGCCGAACACGGGATTTCCGCGAAGGCGTGCTTGCTTTTGTGGAAAAGCGCCCCGCGAAATTCGAGGGGCGCTGAAGGTTCGGTTCGGGGCTGAGCAAACTGCGGATCGTTTCAAGGCTGGGTGCGAGACTGTGCGGAATTTTGTGCCCTGGCGCCTTTTGTTACACCATGGGAAAGCGGTCTTCGAACATGATGGCGAGCTGACTTTTGACGGCATGCCACTC
>JGI24025J20009_10001345_pt1 | contig 18565 bp, 16 predicted proteins | sample Cruoilmetagenom3_FD_20009 | JGI IMG/M metagenome (IMG submission 20009) | reverse complement strand
CGTAGATCGCGAAGGTCATCGGGGTGCCGGTGCTGGTGCTTTCGTGCTGCCAGACCTGCTGCTCGCCAGCGTAGCAGCGCGCGGTGGAGATGTGAGTAAGGTTCATGGCTGAGTTCGATCCTACGAAGGGCGGTGGATGCCGCAGATCTTGTGGCCGCTCTTCGATGCATTCATCATAGGCTCACCCGCGCCAAGCACGCCGAGCACCTTCTCGTAGAACGCCTTGGACTTTTCCATGTCGTTGGTACCGATCATGATGTGGCTGAACATTTAGTTTCTCCTGTGGGCAAATTGTGTCTTTGCTTTTGATTTGAGTTTCGTGAGATCGTTGATCAGTCGATCAACCTCTCTTTCGAATTCATCATAGCTATCGCACGAGCATGACATAGCGATTTCGGACGACCCAGATAGCGATGCGGGTCGGGTATATTCCTCTATGCCAACATATGCCTCGGCGCGCTCAATGCCGACTTCGGCCCAAAGAATTTTGAAGTTGTCCATCAGAACACCACCACGCTGCGAATGCTTTCGCCCGAATGCATCATGTCGAAACCCTTGTTGATCTCGTCCAGCGTCAGCGTGTGGGTGATCATCGGGTCGATGGCGATCTTGCCGTTCATATACCAGTCGACGATTTTGGGAACATCGGTGCGGCCCTTGGCTCCGCCAAATGCTGTGCCGCGCCAGTTGCGGCCCGTTACCAGCTGGAACGGGCGGGTGGCGATTTCCTTGCCTGCTTCGGCGACGCCGATGATGATCGAAGTGCCCCAGCCCTTGTGGCAGCATTCAAGCGCCTGACGCATTACATCGGTATTGCCGGTGCAATCGAAGCTGTAGTCCGCACCGCCATCAAGCAGCTCGACCAGATGCGCGACCACATCTGCGGTTTCCTTGGGATTGACGAAGTCGGTCATGCCGAACTTCTCGCCCCATTCCTTCTTCGCCGGGTTGAGATCAACGCCGACAATGCGGTCCGCGCCCGCCATCTTCGCGCCTTGCAGCACGTTGAGGCCGATGCCGCCAAGGCCGAATACCACGACATTGTCGCCCGGCTTGACCTGCGCTGTGTTCACCACCGCACCCACACCCGTGGTGACACCGCAGCCAATATAGCATGAGGTTTCGAACGGCGCGTCGGTGCGAATTTTGGCCACGGCGATTTCGGGCAATACGGTGAAGTTCGAGAAGGTCGAGCAGCCCATGTAGTGATGGATCGTCTGGCCCTTGTAGGAAAAGCGACTGGTGCCGTCGGGCATCAGACCCTTGCCCTGCGTTTCACGGATCGCGCTGCACAGATTGGTTTTGCCGCTGAGGCACATTTTGCACTGGCGGCACTCGGGCGTGTAGAGCGGGATCACATGGTCGCCGGGAGTGACAGAGGTAACGCCAGCGCCCACTTCGCGCACAATCCCTGCGCCTTCATGGCCGAGCACGCTGGGGAACAGACCCTCGCTGTCGAGCCCATCCAGCGTGTAGGCATCGGTATGACAAATGCCCGTCGCCATGATCTCGACCAGCACCTCGCCCGCCTTCGGACCTTCAAGGTCAAGCTCGACAATCTCAAGCGGCTGTTTGGGTTCGAAAGCTACGGCGGCGCGGGTTTTCATTTAGGCAAATCCTTCGCGGTGATAGGCAGGCGTAGCCGACCTTGGCCGCTTTCAGCAACACGATAGAAGGTTGCGCTCTCCGGGTCAGCCAGATTGATTCAGCGCAAAGTATAATGGTAGTGCCTTCTTCATAGATATTCGCTGACACAGGCCGTCTGGTCAGTGGTGACAATTGCCGCTGATCCTGCGGCATGCACATGGCTAGCTTTATTTGGGGGCAATCGAACATATGGCGAAACCGGGCAATTCAACGCAGTCAACCCAAGCCAACTCCAGCAAGAAAGCTACGACGGACAAGCTCGAACAGGGCCTTGCCGATGAGCGCAAGGTTGCCGCTCAGGAATCCGAGCGTGAAGCGGTGACAGAAATTGCCAAGGGCAAGGATGTGAAGCGGGACAAGGGCATCGAAGCGATTGTCTCTGGCGCATCGCCCGACGATGCCGCGCTAATGCGCAATTGGCTTGGCCTACCCAAACCGCCCGGAAAGCCGCGCCGCACCAGTGATGCGCTGGTCGATGATTGGCGCAACGGATCTTATCCGTACAAATACAAGATGCTGCGCCGCGATTACGAGCGTGAGAAATTCATCCTTCAGACCGAGCTGCTGAAGTTGCAAACCTGGGTGCGGGAGAAGCAGCAGCGCGTCGTGATCCTGTTCGAAGGGCGCGATGCAGCGGGCAAGGGCGGCGCGATCAAGCGCTTTATGGAACATCTCAATCCGCGCGGCGCGCGCGTCGTGGCGCTGGAAAAGCCCAGCGAGGTCGAGCGCGGCCAGTGGTATTTCCAGCGCTATGTCGAACATTTGCCGACCTATGGTGAAATCGTGATGTTTGATCGGAGCTGGTACAATCGTGCCGGCGTGGAGCGGGTGATGAATTTCTGCTCAGACGATGAATATGGCGAGTTTCTGCGGCAGGTGCCTGATTTTGAGCGCAATCTGGTGCGCAGCGGGATTCATCTGATCAAGTTCTGGTTTTCGGTCACCCAGCATGAGCAACGCCGCCGCTTCAAGGAGCGCGAAGTGCATCCGCTCAAGCAATGGAAGCTCTCACCAGTGGACCTTGCCTCGCTCGACAAATGGGGCGGCTATACAGAGGCGAAGGAGCGCATGTTCTTCCATACTGACACGGCGGATTCGCCGTGGACGGTGGTGAAGTCGGACGACAAGAAGCGCGCACGGCTCAATGCCATGCGCTTCGTCCTGCATTCGCTGGCCTACACCGGCAAGGACCCTGAACGGATCGGCAAGGTGGACGATTTGCTGGTTGGCCGCGCCAATATCATCCACGAACGCGCGGAATTTAGTCCGGGCAGCGCTGGTTAAGGCAAACCGCCCGTTTCGTCTCGGATAGGCGAGGGCGTGTCAGCCGCGACTGAGCGCGTGATTGATAGTGATGGATACCGGCGTGGTGTGATCCCCAATGATCTCGTTCAGCACCTTGTCGTAATTCTCCAATGCGCCCGTGCGGGTGGCATGGGCCGCCTGTGCCAGTGTTTGCGCGAAAGAGGCAGGCATTCCGCTCGCCTCGAGCGTTGCGGCATAGTCAGCCTGCGACATTTCCTGATAGGTCACATCCTTGCCGCTCTGGCTGGCGACCTCTTGCGCAAAATCATCCATAGTCCAGCTGGCATCGCCCGCCAGTTCCAGCACTTCTCCGCCATCGGCATTGACCAGCACCTGCGCGGCGGCAATCGCATAATCTTCGCGGCTGGCAGAAGAAATGCGGCCATCGCCCTGCGCGCCCGGAATGACCCCCGCTTCGATCTGTTCCATCAGACCGGCGGTGAAATTCTCATTGTACCAGCCATTGCGCAGCAATGTGTGGGGAATTCCGGTTTCGGCCAGCGTGGCCTCTGTCTGGCGATGACTTTCGGCAAGCTCGATGGGCGAATCTGGCGCGCCGAGGGTTGAGGTGTAGGCGATATAGCGCACACCCGCCCGCTCTGCCGCAGCGATCGCCGCGCGGTGCTGCGCCGTGCGCTTGTCGATAGCATTGCTGGATATCAGCAGCAGGCGCTCGACACCCGTCAGCGCTGCATCGAGCGAGGCNGTATCNTCATAGTCAGCGCGGCGGACTTCCACGCCCTTGCTGGCAAAATCCGAAAGATCGTTCGGATCGCGCGCCAAAGCTATGATTTCGCTCGGCTCGACCATTTCCAGCAGCTCGTTCAACACCAGCTGGCCGAGTTGGCCGCTCGCACCTGTCACACCCAATTTCGCCATGATTCCCCCCTTTGAAAGAGCGAACACTACTCCTTGGCGAGACTGCTGGCCAGCTTGCGATTATCCCTCGTGAATAGCTTTCACGATCATGCAGGCCATCACGCCTTCGCGCCCGTCTTCGCTGCCATAGCCTGACCATTTGACCCCGCCGAACGGGGCATCAACGGTGGAAACGCCGCCGGTGTTGATCGCCAGCATTCCGGCCTCGACATCGGCGGCGAGGCGGCGGCGGCGCGCCGGGTCATTGGTCCAGGCATAGGCGGCGAGGCCATAGGGCAGGCGGTTGGCCTCTTCGATCATGGCGTCCTCGCCCGACATCGGGTTGATAATCGCGACCGGGCCGAAGGGTTCTTCGTTCATGATGTCGGCGTCCAGTGGCACTTCGCTCAGCACGGTAGGCTGGTGGAAGAAGCCCTGATTGCCGATCCGCTCGCCGCCGGTGAGCAATTTGCCGCCCTTGTCCTGTGCATTGGCGATCAGTTTGCTGATGTTGTCGAGCCCGCGCGCATTGGCCATCGGACCCATGTCGGTGCCCTTGTCCAGGCCATTGCCGACGCTCATTGCGGCGGCGCACTCGGTAAATCTGTCGCGGAAACGCGCGAACGAGTTTTCCTCGATCAGGAAGCGCGTCGGGCTGATGCAGACCTGTCCGGCGTTGCGGAACTTGTTTGCCACCATCGTTTCGACAGCCTTGTCGATGTCGCAATCGTCGAACACCAGCACCGGACCGTGTCCGCCCAGCTCCATGGTGGTGATCTTGAGATCTTCCGCCGCCAGCTTGGCCAGATGTTTTCCCACCGGGGTGGAGCCAGTGAAAGTCAGCTTGCGGATAATGGGAGAGCCAAGCAGCTGCTCGCTGACCTCGCTAGGCACGCCGAACACGCATTGCACCGCGCCGCCGGGCACGCCTGCATCAAGCAGAGCCTGCACCATTGCAATACCCGAGGCGGGCGTCTCTTCGCTTGGCTTGACGATGGCCGAACAGCCCGCCGCCAACGCGCCTCCGATCTTGCGCATCACGTTGATCGCAGGGAAATTCCAAGGTGCGAAGCCTGCGACCGGGCCGACGGGGTGATATTGCACTTCGGCACGCGCGCCTTCCGGGCGGACCAGCGTGCGGCCGTAAATGCGCCGGCATTCCTGCGCGTAGAATTCGAGCAGATTGGCAGAATACAATGCATCGCCGCGCCCTTCTGCCAGCGGCTTGCCCTGTTCGCGCGTCAGCGCCTCGCCGATTTCACTGGCGCGCTCGCGGATCAAATTGGCCGCCTTCGTCAGGATTGCACTGCGCTTGTCGGCAGAGACCTTGCGCCATTCGTGAAAGCCGCGCTGCGCCGCTTCCAGCGCGCGGTCGAGATCGTCCGATGTGGCATGGGGCAAGGTGCCGAGCACTTCCTCGGTCGCCGGATTGATGACCTCTTCGCTGGCTCGGCCATCGCCCGAAATCTGTTCGCCATCGATCAGCAAATGAAGCATGGGGTAATCGGTCATGAGATCTCCTCTTGGCACCCCATATCCGCAAGTGTCAGACCCGTTTCAAGCTCTTTCGCAGTCGCCCACCGCACATTTGTGAAGCCTGCGTTCACACTCGTCCGCTATCAGGAGCCACATGAAGCATTTCCTGCCCCTGCTCGCCCTGATTGCCACGCCAATTGCCGTGGCGGCACAGGACGCCGCACCGCAGCTCAGCCTGGAGCATCGCACGCTGGTGCGCTGTTCGGCAGCCATTGCCATGGTTGCGCAGGGTCAGGCCACTGCGCAGGAAGATGCGCTGCGCTATCCCGATCTGCGTGAGCGAGGCCGCGAATTCTTTGTCCGCGCAACCGCGCAGGTGATGGATGAGGCAGGGCTGGACCGCACTCAGATTGAGGCAGCGCTGGCTACCCACGCGCAGGACATCTGGAACAACGGCACCATCGACGAAGTCATGCCATCCTGCCTCGCGCTACTTCCGGCGTAAATACTTGTAGATACGCTGGACCGGCGCGCGCGCTTCGGGCAATAACGCAGGCCAGTCATGTGGCATCTTTACCAATTCCCGCTCTGTCCGTTCAGCCGCAAGGTCCAGCTCGTCCTTGGTGAGAAGAAGATCGCCTATGAACCGGTGACGCTCTATCCATGGGATGCGGGCGAGGAATTCCGGCGGCTCAATCCGGCAGGGCGCGTGCCTGTGCTGCATGACGCGGGCAAGAAAATGACCCTGATCGACAGTCAGGCGATCTGCGAATATCTGGAAGAGACGGTNGATGATCGCCCGTTGATCCTCGGCTCTGCGAGAGGCCGGGCCGAGATTCGGCGACTGATTGCGCTGTTCGATGAAAGCTTTTTTGGCGATATCACCGCTCCGTTGCTGCACGAGAAGATGCGCAAGCGGCTGATCCTGCGGCAGTCTCCCGATAGCCGGACTTTGCGTGATGCTGTCCGCCTGCTGCACGAATATCTCGACTATATTGATTGGCTGGTGGACAATCGCCGTTGGCTGGCGGGCGCACAATTGAGCCTCGCTGACTTTTCCGCTGCCGCGCAAATCTCGGTGATCGATTATCTGGGCGACATGGATTGGTCCGACCATACCAGCGCGCATGAATGGTACCGCGTGATGAAAAGCCGCCCGAGCTTTGGCCCGCTGCTGCGTCAGAAGATGGAAGGGCTTCCCGCCCCACGCCATTATTCAGACGTGAATGCGTAGCTTGTTTCGGCACGCCCATCCGGGCGCGCTATCCTTGGTGCTGTTCGCTCCACTTCGCTGCGCGGCACCTGCGGGCGGCCCGTCGGCCTTGCGGTTTGCTTGCCGCAAACCGATATTTGGCACTGACATAAAGAGAATATACCAATCGGACGCGAAGCGACCGCAAGCGCGACTGCGCGTCGGCCGTTAGGCCGGAAGCCTAAGGGGCCGGATGGCCCCGCCCGCGCTTGAGGCTAGGCAAATGCGCGGATGCGCAAGCGAAAGGATAATTATGCCGAAACTCACCCTCACCGAAGCCGAATGGCGCGAGAAGCTTTCGCCCGAGCAGTATCACGTGCTGCGCGAAGCCGGGACCGAGCGGGCATTCACCGGCAAGTATGAAAAGAACAAGGCTGATGGTCTGTACAAATGTGCCGGCTGCGGGCTGCCCGTGTTCGAAAGCGCGGCGAAGTACGACAGCGGTTCGGGCTGGCCCAGCTTTACCGCGCCCTCCGATGGCGATGCTGTCGACATGAATCAGGATCAGACGCATGGCATGGTCCGCACCGAAGTCGTGTGCGCCCGCTGCGAGGGGCATTTGGGCCATGTTTTCCCCGATGGTCCCGGCCCAGAGGGCTTGCGCTATTGCATCAACAGCGCCTCGCTGAAATTCGAACCGGAGGATAAAGCGGGCGATTAAGCACGCCGCCCGTTCACCGCAGATTACATTTGTCTTATGTAACGTGACCATTAATTGGGGTGGCAGAGGCGCGGTGCGCGCCTCGTTGCAGGATTTTAGAGGCTGATGGCCAGACGTCGGGGCAAACGCTCCAGCACTCAGAAAATGCGCGACACGCAGCCGCGCGGCTGGAAGGCCGGGCTGTGGCGCTGGACCAAACGGTTCGCTATTTTTGGCGTCGTGCTCGGTATTCTGGGCGCGATTGGCCTGTTCACCTCGGTTTATTTTGCCGCGCAGTCCATGCCGTCTTTCGCCGCGCTCAAGCAGAGCCAGAACGGTCAGACCATTCTGGTGCGCGCGCGCGATGGTTCGGAAATTGTCGAAATCGGGCCAAGCTATGGCCAGTGGATTGATGCCGATGAAATCCCGCAGGTGATGAAGGATGCGATGGTTTCGGTCGAAGACCATCGCTTCTATTCGCATGTTGGTGTCGATCCGGCAGGTCTGGCGCGCGCGGTTTACAACGCCACGCTGGAGGACCGGCAAGTCAGCGCAACATCCACGATCACCCAGCAATTGGCGCGCAATGTCTTCCTCAATTCCAACCGCACACTTGGCCGCAAGCTGCGCGAGGCCGTGCTGGCGATGGCGCTGGAATGGAATTTCACCAAGGATCAGATCCTCGAACTGTATCTGAACAAGGTCTATTTCGGCGGCGGGGCTTACGGTATCGACAGCGCCAGCCGCACTTTCTTCAGCCATTCAGCCCATGAGCTGAGCCTGGAAGAGGCTGCGATCATCGCCGGTCTGGTCAAGGCGCCCAGCCGCTATTCTCCCACCGCCGATGTCGATGCCGCGGTCAGCCGCGCCAATGTCGTAATCGGGCAGATGGTCCGTTATGGCGATCTCGATCCCGCAGTGGCGCGCGAAGTGAATGTGGAAGCGGTCAATCTGCGGGAGGAGATGGGCCAGAACTCGATCCGCTATTTCACCGATTGGGCGCTGCCGCAGCTCGATCTGCTGCTGCCCAGCGGGACGTTCGAGCCGATCGAAGTGTGGACCACGCTCGATGTCGGGATGCAGCGCGCAGCGACGACTGCAGTGCAAAGCAATGCGCCTGATGGGGCGCAGGGCGCGATGGTCAGCATGGACCGCGACGGGGCGATCCTCGCGCTGGTTGGCGGGACGGATTACGTCAGCAGCAATTACAACCGCGCGACCGATGCGATGCGTCAGCCCGGCTCCTCGTTCAAATTGTTCGTTTATCTCAGCGCATTGGAAGCGGGCTATACGCCTGACGACGATGTGCAGGATGTGCCGGTGACGATAAACGGCTGGAGCCCGCGCAATTCGGGCGGCAATTATGCCGGGCAGATCGACGTGCGCACCGCCTTTGCCTATTCCAAGAACTCGGTCGCGGCGCAGCTCGGCAATGAAGTCGGCTTTTCCAATGTCGCCAGCATGGCGCGGCGATTTGGCATTACCACGCCGATATCGACCTATCCTTCGATGGTGCTCGGATCATCCGANGTGCGTCTGCTCGATATGACCCGCGCCTACAGCGCCGTATCGGCGGGCGGGCAATCGGTGGAGCCATANGGCATCTTGCGCGTCACCACGGCAGATGGGGAAGAGGTTTACCGCCACCAACAGGCGCGCAGTTACCGGCTGGTGCCTGATTACGTGGCGGCGGGNATTACTGATCTGTTGCAGACGGCAGTCGCAACCGGGACCGGGCGNGCGGCGCAGATTGGCCGTCCGGTTGCAGGCAAGACCGGCACCACGAATTCCAGCCGCGATGGCTATTTCGTAGGCTTTTCCAGCGGCATCACCACTGGTGTATGGATGGGCCGGGATGACAATCAGCGTGTTTCCGGTCTGCAAGGCGGCACCGCGCCTGCTCGGGCTTTCGCTGCCTATATGCGTTACGCCGTGCGCGATCGTCCGGTCGAGGAATTCGATACCGACCTGAAACTGCCCGACTGGCAATTGGAGCCCGATGAGGAGCTCTATTACGGCGAAGAAGGCGAATATTATTACTATATCGACGAGCAGGGGAATCTGGTCGAACCGGGCCGCACCCAGCGCGCGCCGGAGGACGGTTTCGATGTTGAAGGTGAGGGCGAAGGCATCGTGCGCGACCCGCTCGACCCGCGTGGAATGGATCAGGAGCCGGGCCAGCAGGGCACTGGCGGATCAGGTCGGCCCAAGCCACCGCAGGCGGCAAGCGATGATTTCCTCGAACAGGCGACCGGGCAGGACTTGCCCAATGACGAACCGCGCCAGCGCCGCCTTGGCGATGAGCTGATCAACGAGCAGCGGTTCTAGCCAACGCCTCGGGCTGCGCTGCGGCTACAGCTTCCAGAACCACACTGCTTCGGCGTGATTGCGCGGGTCGTCATAGCCGATCGGCGTGACACTGCCGTTCTTCCACAGATCGATATGGTCGCCGATCCGGCGGTGTTCGCCAGCCCGGGTGAAGCAATTCTTGAAGAAGATGATGCCCGATTGGCTGGCGAGCTTTTCCTTCGCGGTGCCGCCATCCTTGAACATCCGGGGCCGGCCGATCTTGCGATAGAGCCAGTTCGCCAGCGATTCCGCACCGCGCGCATGGCCATGGGCGCATTTGGGTTCAGTGTAGGTGGTCTTGCTGACCGTTACGGTCTTTTCGGCATTGAGTGCCACGCTCATGCGAATCGCGCATTGATTGGCCCACGGCCCGTCGCACGGTTTGCTCACATCCGGGTAATGGAGCCATAATGCATTGAAATCAGGTGTTGCCATCGTCTCCTCCGCAAGCGGTTGTGAATTTCGACATGGCGACCCTTTGGCCCGGTCATACACCTACAGGCGGCACGCGGCCAGATCGCCCGCACACAAACGAAAACGCCCGGCAACCGCGTGGCGGCGCCGGGCGTTTTGTTCGCGGAAAGGCTGTGCGCCTATTCGTCGTTGAGGCGGACCGGGACCGACTGCGGTGCGCCGCGCCGCGCCTGAAGCCGGAGCAGAACTGCACCGCGACTGGCCGAGCGGGCGGCGGCAATCACCTCTTCCAGCGCTTCAAGCGTGGGGACCGGGCGACCGTTAGCCGCGAGGATCATCACTCCGCGCGCAAGACCGCGCCGGGCCGCGTCGGAGTTGGGATCGACGCCGGTAATGGCGAGGCCCTTCGTATCGGCTGCAACGCCAAGTTGGCGTGCAATCGCCGGATCAATCGGGACCGCCTGAATGCCGAGCGAATCTTCGACAAGGCTGCTCGAATCGCTCGGCGCCATGCCGGTTTCCGGCTCGTCTTCGTTCTGGAACATCTGCTGCTGCCGCAGCTCGTCCTCACTCGGACGGCGGCCCACGGTGATATTCAACCGGCGGCGTTCACCATCGCGGATATAGGTCAGCGGAACAGTCGTGCCAGGCGCGATATTGGCGACGATGAAGGACAGCGTCTGGTCGGGCGAAATATCTTCGCCATTGACCGACAACACAACGTCGCCTGCGCGCAGGCCGGCGTCTTCGGCCGGTTCGCCCGGCTGGACCATCTGCACCAGTTCGCCGCGATTTTCGGCAATGCCGAGGGCTTCGGCAATGTCGTCATTCACTGGCTGGATTTGCACGCCAAGATAGCCGCGCTGGATTTCTTCGCCCGCTATCAGCTGGTCGACAATTGGCTCGGCCACTTCGGCGGGAATGGCTAGGCCAATGCCCACGCTGCCGCCTGAGGTCGAAAGAATTTGATTGTTGATGCCGATGACGTTGCCCTGCATGTCGAACAGCGGGCCGCCTGAATTGCCGCGATTGATCGCTGCGTCGGTCTGGATGAAGCGGCTATAGGCGCCCGAACCGACATTGCGCAGCACCGACGAAACTATGCCGCTCGTCACCGTGCCGCCAAGGCCGAAGGGGTTGCCGATCGCGATCACCCAGTCACCCACGCGGGCCTCGCTGGAATCACCAAACCGTACAAAAGGGAACGGCTCGCCGCGCGAAATTTTGAGCACGGCAAGGTCGCTCTGCGCGTCGGTGCCAACAAGTTCGGCTTCGTATTCGGTGCCATCGGCCAAGGTCACCGTCACCTCTTCCAAAGTCGCGCGCGCATCGGGCGATACAACGTGGTTGTTGGTGACGAGGTAGCCATCGGCTGACACGAGGAAGCCTGAGCCAAGCGAGGTCGCTTCACGCGTTTGCGGAGTGCTTGGTCCTCGCTGGCGGCGTTGGAAGAATTGTCCGAACGGCGTACCCTGAAATGGATTGGCCTGCTCCTCGACGGTAACCGTTTGGCGGGTCGAAATGTTCACAACGGCGGGCTGCAATTGCTCGGTCAGATCGGCAAAGCTGGCCGGAGCACCGGCGCGCGGGACCACATTGGTCATTTCCGTGCGGTCGTTTTGCGCGACCTGCGCCCAGGTGGGATTGCCCGTGATCAGCGAGATGGCCGCCCCGCCGACAAGCAGGGCGGAGGTGATACCGTAGGAATAGCGCACTGGCTTCACGTCCTTGTTATCCTCTTTATTCAATACTGTTTGGTCCCGTGGGCAATTGCAGCGCAAAGCGGCTGAACCGCTCTTTAACGACGGCTGTAATCGTGATTACCTGCCGCCCTGGAATTGGCGCAGATAATCATTGTCCGGGCTCAGAATGACTGAGCTTTCACCGACATTCGTTTCACCTTCACGCGGCGGGCCGAATGTGGCGCGATAGCTCTCCATGGCGCGGTAAAAATCGTAAAAATTGGCGTCCTGATTATAGGCCTCAGCATAGATTTCGGCTGCATTTGCAGCGGCTTCTGCGCGAATGATCTGCGCATCGCGGCGGCCACCGGCACGGATGGTCTCTGCCTCTTCCTGCCGTTCTGACCGCATCCGATTGAATGCAGCATCCAGAGGTGTTCCCTGCGGAAGGTCAGCACGCTTAATACGCACGTCGAGCACCTGCGCGCCATATTGGCGTGCCTGCGTATCGAGCGAATCGCGAATATTGTTCATGGCATTGCCGCGTTCAGGCGTGAGCAGGCTGGCGAAGGTCCGTCGGCCCAGCTCTTGCCGCAAGACCGAAGTGAGGATCTGGTTCAGCTGGCCTTCCAGCTGCTCCTCACTGCCGACGCTTTGCACAAACAGAACCGGATCGTAGATGCGGTAGCGGGCATAGGCGTCAACTTCCAACCGCTGCTGATCGTTCGACAGCACCGTCTCACGCTCCATATCGAGATCCATGATCCGCCGATCAACAAATTGAATGCGCTCGACGATTGGGATGCGCCAGATAATCCCGGCACCGGTCTCGCCAAATTCCTGATCAGGGAAATACTGGTTGGCGGTGTTAACCGGTTCACCTGTACGAATTTTCACCGCTTGCTGGGTTTCCGGAACGATGACCACAGTGCTGAGCAGCGCGACAAGAAGCACTGCCACAGCGGTCAGCGACGCTTTGTGATTCTGCAAGAAAATATCCATTTTACTGGCCCTCCTGCGGAGTAACCGTCAGCGTATTAGTGTTCTGCGAGCGGCGCCGCACTTCGGGCAGCGGCAAATACGTCGTCACTCCTTGGCCCTCGACAATCGTCTTGTCGGTGCCGCGNAGNACCTGCTCCATTGTCTCATAATAGAGACGTTGCCGCGTCACTTCGGGCGCGAGACGGTACTGCTCATAAATTTCATTGAATTCCGCTGCGCCGCCCTGCGCCTGCGCCAGCACTTGCTGCTCGTAACGGCGCGCCTGGTTGAGCAATTGCTCACGGTTTTGACGTGCGGCAAGCACGTCGTTGAACGCATCAATCACCTGTTCGGGCGCCTCCGTTCGGTCGATCTCAACACCCTGAACGGCTATGCCAGCACCATAGAAATCGAGAATGGACTGCATGCGCTCACGGACACGATCCTGCACCTGCTCACGCCCGGCACCTGACAGCACCGTATCAAGATTGGTTTCTGCAATGGATTCGCGCATCGCCGATTCAGCGACCTCGCGCACCGTGTCGTCAGGATCAGCCAGCTGGAATTGGTAGTTCACCAGATCGTTGATGTTCCAGCGCACGATGTAGGACAGATCGACCAGATTCTGGTCGCCAGTAAGGATAAGATTGCCGCCTTCGCTATCGATCGAAAGCAACCTGAATTCGCTGACATTTGTAACCGTTACCGTCTGCGCGGGCCAAGGCAGAGTCCAGTTTGTGCCCGGGCTCATCGTGTGAGAATATTTGCCGCCCAGCCAGGTAACGACCCCCTGTTCGCGCGGCTGCACGAAGTGAATGGAGGTTGTGAGTACCCACACGGCGAGAATCGCAACCAGTGCGATCGGGAACCAGCTTTTGCCGCCGGGCCTATCCGGCAGGCGGAAACCCGAGCCTCCGCCGCTGCCACCGCGGCGCGGGCCCTCGGGGCCGCGACTGCGGAAGATGTCTTCTATATTGGCCGAACGGCGCGGGCGTTCGCCATCGCCGCCGCCACCGCCGGGCAGCCACGGATTGCGCGGGCCGCCCCCGCCTTCAGAACCGCCATCCGATCCGCCACCGGAGCCATCTCCGCCGCCGCCATCATTGCCGCCGCCATTACCGCCACTGCCAGAGGGTTTACCCCACGGGTTGCGCTTATCAGCCATAGCCAGACCAAATCTTTCGAAAAAACCGCCCAATCGTTCCATGCACTCTTCTATAGGTAGCCGTTCGACAAAAAACAGGGGTTATGCGGCGCAAAATTGCTGACCGCGCGTGTGAGAGCCGCTAGCACGCCTTGCCATGAACTCTGATACAGTCATTCGGGCAGCCATCCCAGCCGAGCTTTCGGGAATGGTGCAATCTGTCTCTCTGCGCGAGGGTGTGGCAACGATTGTCGCCGACGCCAGCGGGCTGGGCCGCTCTGCCGCAGCGCAATTGCAGCGCGAGCTGGAAGAGGCGGTCGGTGCCGTGGAAAGTGTGTCCGAAGTGCGCGTCGCGCTGATGGCGGACAAGGTCGCGCGCAAGATCATCACAGTGGGATCGGGCAAGGGCGGGGTCGGCAAATCGACGCTCACCGCCAATCTTGCCGTGGCGCTGGCAAAGATGGGCATGAAGGTCGGCGTGGTCGATGCCGACATCTATGGTCCTTCCCAAGCGACGTTGCTCGATGGGGCCGACACCAAATTGCGCGCCGAGGGTCAGACGCTGATCCCGCATGACAGCGATTATGGCGTGAAATTCGTTTCAATGGGGCAGCTCGTCGAACCGGGTAAAGCGATAGCATGGCGCGGCCCGATGGTCGGCAGCGCGCTGGGGCAGCTGATGGAAGCCGACTGGGGCGAGACCGAGCTGCTGCTGGTCGATTTGCCGCCGGGCACGGGCGATGTGCAGCTGACCATGATGCAGAAATTCAAGCCGACCGGCGCGCTGGTTGTCTCCACGCCGCAAGACCTCGCTCTGATCGATGCGGCCCGCGCAATTGACCTGTTCCAACAGGCCAAAATCCCGATGGTCGGGATTGTCGAGAATATGGCGGGCTATCTCTGCCCGCATTGCGGCGAAGTCAGCGAACCGTTTGGCCAAGGCGGGGCAGAAGCTGCTGCGGGTGAGCTGGGCGTGCCCTTCATCGGCCGCGTGCCATTGGCGATGGAAATCCGCACCGCGAGCGACGGTGGCAAGCCGCCCGCTGCTGGCGACAGCGAATTTGGCAAGCCCTTCACCGGGATCGCAGCGCAATTGCAAGCATGGCTGGAACAGGCCGGATGAACATCTCGCGGCGCGGAGTGCTCGTAGGGGCGGCAGTAGGGGGCGGATTGCTCGTCGCCTGGGGCTTAATCCGCGCACTTTCGACAATCCGCTGGAACCCGGCCCCGGCGAGGTGGCATTTGATGCCTGGCTGAAAATTGCCGATGATGGCGTGGTGACGGTGGCTGTCCCGCAACTCGAAATGGGTCAGGGCATCACCACGCTGCTCCCGCAGATCGTGGCGATGGAACTGGGGGCGGATTGGCGGCAGGTCGCGGTCGAGCCTGCGCCGGTTAGCGGTGCCTATGCCAATATCCCGTTAGCCGCGCGCTGGTCTGCGCTGTGGCGGCCTCTGATCCCGGCATTGGCGGACGAGGCTGACGACCGGCTATTGGCGCGCTGGGCGCAGGACAACCGCTTCACGGTAACCGCAGAGGGCACTTCGCTTGCCGCCTATGAAATGGCCTGCCGCAACGCCGGAGCCTCTGCGCGCGCCGCGCTGGCGATGGCGGCGGCCGAGCGCTGGGACGTGCCGTGGGAGCAGTGCCGGGCCGAAAACGGCTTCATCTATCACGATGAGAACCGCGCCAGCTTTGCCGAACTGGCGCTGGAAGCTGCCGAATTCTCCCCGCCCGATCCGCCGCCCTTGCGGTCCGAGGCGCCTGCTGAGACAGCTCTGCCTTTCGGAGAGGACACAGGCGGCGACCGGGTTATCAACTGGCCCCGGCTCGACTTGCCGAGCAAGGTCGATGGCAGCTACACTTTCGCCGCCGANGTGCGCCTGCCCGATATGGTNCANGCTGCCATTCGCCATGGCCCGATGGACAAGTCCGAATTGCTCGATTTCGACGCCAGCCTCGCCGCCGGGCAGCANGGGCTGATCAAGTTGGTGCGCGGCAAGCGCTGGCTCGCGGCGCTGGCAGACAATTGGTGGGCCGCCGAAGAGGCGCTGCGCCGCATCGCCCCGCGCTTTGCAGTCAATCGTCCGGCGGAAAGCGCCGATATCGTCGCCAAACTGGATGATGCGGTCCGGCGCAGGCTGCCCGCCTATGTCGAAACGCGCGGCACAGGCGAGACTGATTACAGGCCCGACTTCGCCTTGCGTTATGACGTGTCGCCGGGTCTGCACGCTCCGCTCGAAACCACCACCGCGACCGCGCGGCTGACCGATGACATGCTGGAATTATGGATGCCAACGCAGGCCCCCGAAGCTGCGCGGAGTGCAGCAGCAAAGGCGCTCGGCATGTCAGCGGGCAATGTCGTGCTCTACCCGGTCGCGGCGGGCGGCAGTTTTGACCGGCGGTTGGATAATCAGGTGGCTATCGAAGTCGCTCTGCTGGCGCGTGAGGCGGGGCGACCGGTGCAGCTAACATGGTCGCGCTGGCAGGAACATCTCGCCAGCTATCCGCGCGCTCCGGTGGCCGCGATGCTGGGTGTGAAATTGAGTCAGGAAGGCGCGATCCAGCGGCTGCGCGCCCGCATTGCCGCACCCTCGACCATGCCCGAATTCGGCCGCCGCCTGTTCGACAATACCGCAAGCTGGGCGGCGATTGACGAGGCTGCCGGTGAAGGCGATCCGATGGCAGTCGAGGGGCTCGCGCAATCCTATGCCATCCCCGAGATGGTGGTGGAGCACATCCCCGCAGCGCTCGACTTGCCGACCGCCCGGATGCGCGGCGGTGCGCATGGCTACACCTGTTTCTTCCGCGAGAGTTTTATCGACGAGATCGCATTGCGCCACGAGCGCGAGCCGTTGAGCTACCGCATCGCCATGCTTGGGCAGGATGCACCCATGGCCGACGTTCTGCAACGCGCGGCGCGCATGGCTGAATGGGACGGCGGGCGACGGGGCAGCGGTCAGGGGATCGCCTGCCACAGGATGGATATGGGCGCTGCCACGGGCCGGATCGCGGTGGTCGCGCAGGCCAATGCCGGCGAAGGCGGCGTGCGCGTGCGGCAAATCTATGCAGCGGTGAATATCGGGCGCGTCGTCAATCACGATATTGCGCTGCAACAGATCGAAGGCGGGCTGGTGTTCGGCCTCGCCATGGCGCTGGGCGGCGGCACCGAATATGATGAGGGCCTGCCGACGCATCAACGGCTTGCCGCGCTTGGCCTGCCGACTTTGGCAGATTGCCCCGAAATCACGGTCGAGCTGGTCGAGAGTGAAGAGACACCCTTCGACCCGGGCGAAATCGGCGTCCCGCCGGTCGCCCCCGCGGTCGCCAACGCGTTTTATAGCGCAACAGGCCTTCGCCTTCGCCGCTTGCCGCTGCTATCAGCCCTCGCATGAGCGACGCGTTTTCAGGGCAGGAACAGCAGCTTCCTGCCGATCACCCTCCCGTAAAGACCGGACGAATCGGCGTTCTACTGGTCAATCTTGGCACGCCGCAAGCGCCGGAGACGGGCGCGGTGCGGCGCTATCTGGGTGAATTCCTGTCTGATCGGCGCGTGATCGAAATTCCGTCGATTGCGTGGCAACCGATCCTGCGCGGCGTTATCCTCAACACCCGTCCCAGGAAAAGCGCCGCCGCCTACCGCGAAGTGTGGACCGACAAGGGTTCGCCGCTGGCTGCAATCACCGCCGACCAGGCCGAGAAGCTGCAGGCACGGATGGGCGATGCGGTGATGGTCGATTGGGCCATGCGCTATGGCAAGCCGGCCATTGGGCCGACGCTGGATGCGATGAAGGCGTCGGGCTGCGAGCGCATCCTGATCGCGCCGATGTATCCGCAATATTGCGCCGCCACCTCGGCCACCGTGGTCGACAAAGTAGGCGACTGGCTCCGCAATCAACGCTGGCAACCCGCCATGCGCACCATGCCGCCCTATCACGACGACCCGCTGTATATTGCGGCGCTGGCAAAGGACATTGGCGCACAGCTGGATGCGCTGGATTTCACGCCCGAAGTGCTGTTGCTGAGCTTCCATGGAATGCCCAAGCGCACGCTGGAAAAGGGCGATCCCTATCACTGCCACTGCCAGAAAACCGCGCGGCTGCTGACCGAGGCGCTCGCGCGGCCCGATATCCGCATGAAAGCGACTTTCCAGAGCCGCTTTGGCCCCGCCAAATGGCTCGAGCCCGCGACGGACGAAACGATCAAGGAAGAAGCCGCAAACGGCACCAAACGGATGGCGATCGTGGCTCCGGGCTTCTCCGCCGATTGCCTCGAAACGCTGGAAGAACTGGCGATGCAGGGCCGCGATGAATTTATCGAAGGCGGCGGCGAGCAGTTCGCGGCGCTGGAATGCCTCAACGCCCGCGAAGTGAGCATGGACATGATCGAAGCGATTGTGCGGCGGGAGCTGGGCGGCTGGGTTTAGCTTAATGTGAGCCCTTGCCTGCGCAGGAGCGCACCATCAGTCAAAAATCAATCGCTATGCCCTTTTGCACCCAATCGCCATAGCGGGTGGGGCTGAGCTTTTCGTCGACTTCGCCTTTTTTCGGCTTTGGAGCTGGATCGTTGGTCCAGTGGGCGGGCTTTGTGAAGCCTTCAGGGCGTGTGGTCGCGCGTTTTGTCATGGGCGTAACATGGGACGGCTGGCGCTTGAGCGCAACTGGCCTTAAGGGCCGTGGCGATGGAAACGGTCCCTGGAAGCGGCGCACGCAAGGCTGCGCTCAAGATGCTTGATGCTGTGCTGCGGCGTGGCGAAACGATGGAACAGGCGGGTGGCGCGGCCAATGGCCTGCCCAATTTCGCCGACCGGGCGCTGG
>JGI24025J20009_10001342_pt1 | contig 18608 bp, 13 predicted proteins | sample Cruoilmetagenom3_FD_20009 | JGI IMG/M metagenome (IMG submission 20009) | reverse complement strand
CTCGTTTATATCCGAATGGTTCGGATATCCTTCCAATTTGGTGGTATATGCGAATGGTTCGTATATACCACCTTATAACTGCTCTTTCTCTCATCTTTTTGGCTAATCACCTTCTCCCCCTTCCAGATTATCTAAAGGGCTAACTATTTTTCCTATGGACTTCTTACTAACATGGGTATATATTTCCGTAGTCTTGGAACTCTTATGCCCCAGTAGTTCCTGAATATACCGTAAATCTGTTCCCGATTCCAGCAAGTGAGTAGCAAAACTATGGCGGAGGCTGTGAACCGTGACATTCTTTATGATGTTAGCTTTTCTACAACCATTTGAAAATATCTTCTCAGCGGTCCGTGTGGTTATGTGCCTTTCCTTATCTTGACTTGGAAACAGCCATCTCTTCGGTTTAGACTTTTCCCAGTATTGTCTCAAAGTCTTTAACGCAACATCAGAAAGTATAGTATACCTATCCTTTCTTCCTTTAGCACTTTTAATAAAGACTAATTTTCTCTTTGAATCAATATTTTCCGGTTTCAACTTTACTACCTCACTTACACGAAGTCCAGCTGAGTAGACTAACATTAGAATTGCTTTATGCTTTATATTAGTAACAGCAGATAGTATTTTTGCTACCTCTTCTCTGCTTAAAACAACAGGAAGTTTCTTATCCTTCCGGGGTCGTTTGATTTCATAGAGAAATTTCTTTTTAAGAAGGGTTTCGTAGTAGAATTTCAGGGCATTGATAGCAGAATTTAAGGTTGAGGTAGCAACCTTCTTTTCTTCTACAAGATGAAAAAGATAATCTTTGATATCTCCTTCTGTAATACTGTTGGGTTCTTTGCCAGTAAATTTCAATAAATCTTCATTATAATGGATGTAGGCTTTGATTGTTTTTGGGCTGTATTTTCTTCTCACCATCTCCCTTCGTAAATCCTCAAATAGAGATTCTTTTGCAAACCTATGCACAGCATCCTGCGGAAAGGTTTGCCCTACCACCTGTTGTAGAGAAGGGTCCCTGCCTGCGGTAGGCAGGTATCCAGACATTTTCACCCTTAAAAATATCAAGAAGACTTTTTATTGTATCGTTAGAACGAGGGAATATCCAACATTTTTGTTCTGGATTCCATTTGTGTCCTTCTATCTCCTTGAGTTTTTCAATATGAACTGGATTATCCACAGGATGCTGTGCATAGGGGAGAGTGACTGCAACCTCTCTAGACTGTCTATTGATTATTTTGATTCTATCATCCCTCATTCCACCTTCCTTTATCAGACATTATAATACAAAAATCACCTTTTGTCAAGTAGAAATTTTAAAAAATTTGGCTGATCCCAGGCACAAAGTTTCAAACCTCTTCACTTTTTTTTTCTTGACTTTTCCAACCACTTGTGTTATAATAAAAATCTTCGTGTAGTAATAGTTTTGTGGTACGATTACAAGGGGGGAATATGGCACTTAAACTCGGGATAAATGGCTTTGGACGCATTGGAAGGCTTGTTAGCAGGATTGCGGTGAAGGATGGGAATATCGAGATCGTGGGGATAAATGATATAGTGGACACAAAGATACTGGCTCATCTATTCAAATACGATTCCACATACGGGATACTAAATATGGAGGTAAAAGCAGGCAATGGAGCGATATTTGTAGATGGAAAGAAGATACCCACATTTATGGAAAGAGAACCGAATAAAATTCCCTGGGGAGACCTCGGGGCAGATATCGTAGTGGAGTCGACGGGGAAATTTCGCTCGAGGGATAGGGCTGCCCTCCACCTTGAGGCTGGTGCGAAAAAGGTTATAATTAGCGCCCCCGCCAAGGGAACACCGGCGGACTGTGCGATAGTTATGGGTGTAAATGAAGAGGTCTATGATCCGTCGAGACATCATATTGTTGATAATGCATCCTGCACCACGAATTGTTTTGCGCCCATGGTCAAGATATTGCACGATACATTCGGGATGGAGAAAGGTTTTATGACGACCATCCACTCATACACGGCGGACCAAAAGCTGATAGATGCGCCGCACAGGGACATGAGACGCGCGAGGGCTGCCGCAAATTCCATAATTCCCACCACCACGGGTGCGGCAAAGGCGATCGGGATAATCATTCCCGAATTGAAGGGGAAACTGGACGCGATGTCCGTCAGGGTCCCCACGATCGATGCCTCTCTCGTCGACTTCGTATGCGTGCTTAAGAGGGAAACATCGAAAGAAGAGGTAAACAATGCCTTCAGAGAGGCTTCAGGGAAAAACCCACGATATATTGAATATCTGACAGATGAACTCGTCTCCTGTGATATAATTGGAAACAGTCACTCCATGATATTTGATCCATTCGAGACCAAAGTACTCGGAAACCTGGTTAAGGTCCTGGCGTGGTATGACAACGAATACGGATATGCATCGAGGGTCATAGACCTTGCCCACTACATAGGCGAGAGACTTTAGAATAAATATTAAATATCAAAAATCAAATATTAAAATGACAAATTAAATTTCAAAAAGAAAGACCATAGACTTGAGAGAAGAGACCGAGGACTCTGTTTCTTAGACCGTGTCTGTAGTCCGTGGAGTTAAGTAGGTGAGAATCGGCATCAGGCCATACGGCTCGTAAGGGAGATATTTCACACCAGTGGGAAAGTTCTCCAGACCTTGATAAAACTATCAATCTTCATTAGTCGTAGGTCTGTTGTCATAATTTTGCATTTTGATATGTAATTTTGATTTTTGATATTTAATTTTTGAAATTTTTTTAAGTGTTCTCTGTTATTGTTACGGGGGAATCATGCTATCGCTCAAAGATATTGACTTTAAGGGGAAGAGAGTTCTTTTAAGGGTTGATTTCAATGTTCCCCTGAAGGAAGGTGAGATAACCGATGATACGAGGATTCAGGCATCGCTTGAGACCATAAAGTATATACTTGATAGGGGCGGAAGGCTTGTAATTATCTCTCATCTCGGGAGGCCGAAGGGCAGAAAGATTCAAGAGATGAGTCTCGCACCCGTTGCTCAACGACTGTCGTCCCTTATTTCAATACCGGTAAAATTTATACCCGATTGTATTGGACACGAGGTGGAAAATGCGGTGACTTCTCTAAGAGACGGTGAGGTTGTTCTCCTTGAGAATCTGAGATTTTACCGAGGGGAAGAAGAAAACGATCCGCAATTTGCGAGAAAACTCGCGGGGCTCGCCGATATTTATGTGAACGACGCCTTTGCCACGGCTCATCGTGCGCATGCATCGATAGAGGGGGTTACACACTACATAAAGACAAGGGCGCCCGGATTTTTAATGGAGAAGGAGATCAAATGGCTGGGCAGGGTATGCAAATCCCCATCTCACCCATTTCTTGTGATACTTGGCGGTGTAAAGGTCTCAACAAAGATAGGCGTGATAGAGAATCTTCTGCCGAAGTGCGACAAGCTACTCATAAGCGGTGGCATGACCTATACATTTTTCCGGAGTCTGGGTAAGGGGATAGGGAGTTCTATGGTGGAGAAGGATAAGCTGGATGTTGCCAGGAAGATACTGGACAAGGTGGGGAACAAATTATTGCTTCCTTCCGACAGCGTTATTGCCAACAGGGTCGCCGAAGATGCAGAAGTGAGGGTTGTGGAGGAGATACCGGATGGTTGGATTGGAGTTGATACGGGACCTGCGACCATAGAAAGGTACAAAAGAGAGATAGGGTCCGCAAAAACTATTCTGTGGAATGGTCCGCCCGGTGTATTTGAAGTGGATAGATTTTTAAATGGTACGAAGCAGATCGCCCTCGCCTTGAAGAACGCAAAGGATACGGGTGCGGTGGTGATAGCGGGTGGTGGAGATACTGCATCGGCGATAAACAAACTTGGGCTGAAGGACGGGTTCACACACATCTCAACGGGTGGGGGGGCGTCGCTCGAGTTCCTCGCGGGGAAAAAACTTCCGGCAATTGCCGCACTTTATGAATAATACGAGGAAAAAGATGGAATAATGTGGTAATCGAGTGGTGTGGTTCTTATATCATGGGTTTCCTTATCCTTAATTTTGATATTTAATTTTTGATATTTGATATGACCGTGGGGGGATAGATGAACCTGCACGAATATCAGGCAAAGCAGATAATGAGGGAATACGGACTTCCCGTGCAAGGGGGCAGAGTTGCCACAAAACCGAAAGATGCAGAGAAGATCGCAAGGGACTATGGAAATCCCGTTATGGTGAAGGCACAGGTTCACACGGGAGGTAGGGGTAAGGCGGGTGGAGTCAAGTACGCCAAAACACCCGACGAAGCAGAGAACTATGCCAGAGGTATACTCGGTATGCGGATTAAAAATTTCCCTGTGAAGAAGGTGTTGATAGCGAAGGCGGTGGATATAAAGAAGGAATACTATCTATCGGTAATAATGGACAGGGACAAGAAATCTCCCCTCATTATGGCGTCGAGAGAAGGTGGGATGGATATAGAGGAGGTTGCAAGGCGAAAGCCCAAGGCGATAAAGAAATTGTGGGTCGATCCCGTTTACGGGTTACTTCCCCACCAGGCGAAGGAGATAATGCTATCACTCTTTGATGACGGGAAATTCGCACTCCGAAGCGCAAATATAGTGGAGGCTCTTTACAGGCTTTTTACGGAATGCGATGCCCAGATCGCGGAGATAAATCCACTTGCACTTGACGATGGGGGAAAACTTTGGGTCACAGATGCAAAGGTTGTACTTGACGATAATGCCCTTTCGAGACATCCGAAGCTTGAAAAGTTGAGGGACCCCGACCCGGGTGAGGATAAGGAACTTGCTGCAAAGGAAGCGGGTCTTTCGTATATACCACTCTCCGGATATATAGGGTGCGTCGTCAACGGTGCGGGTCTCGCAATGGCAACCATGGACCTGATAAAGAAGTACGGGGGGGAACCCGCAAACTTTCTTGACATTGGAGGCAGCTCCTCGCCGGAGAAGGTGGAGAAAGCACTCTCTATTTTGCTCCTTGACAAAAATGTGAGGGTGATATTCTTCAATATCTTCGGCGGTATTACGAGGTGTGATGATGTTGCAAGTGGTGTAATTCGGGCTACAGAGAGCATGAAAATAGGGCTCCCCATGGTGGCAAGACTCACCGGGACGAACGAGGATGAGGCGAGACAGATACTTAAAAACTCCCCCATAATACCCGTTCAATCTATGAGCGAGGGGGCGATAAGGGCAATAGAACTGGCCAAGGGCAATTAAATATCAAATATCAAAATGTAAAAATTAAAATTACACATCAAAAATCAAAAATATTGCAGTTGCTGGTTGAAATATAGTAAAATGCTGTAAAAGGTGATAATGCTGTGCTCCAATGGCGGCTCTTTGGATCGAACCAGCTTGCTGGAGAAACAATCTTACATTTTGATATTTGATTTTTAATTTTTGATATTGCTATGGGGGGGTCGTGAGCATTCTTATTGATAAAAAAACGAAGGTGTGTGTTCAGGGGATAACCGGGAGGGATGGTTCATTTCACACAGAGAGGATGATTGAGTACGGTACGAAGGTGGTTTGTGGAGTGACACCGGGTAAAGGGGGAACAACCATCCTCGGCATTCCCGTATACGACACCGTGAAGGAGGCTGTGGAGAGAGAGGGGGCAAATACAACCATAATATTTGTTCCCGCAAGATTTGCGACAGATGCCCTCTTAGAGGCGGGAGATTCGGGTGTAGGTCTTGTCGTGTGTATAACAGAGGGCATACCCGTGCTCGATATATCAAAGGTGTTAAAATTTTACAGAGAGAAGGGGGTTACACTCATAGGACCAAACTCCCCGGGGCTCATATCACCGGGTGAGAGTAAGGTGGGTATCCTCCCCTCAAACATATTCAAAAAGGGAGGCGTGGGAGTTATATCGAGGAGCGGAACCCTCACATACGAGCTCGTATCGCACATAACAAACTCGGGGTTGGGAGAGTCGACCTGTATAGGTATAGGCGGAGACCCCTTAATTGGACTCAAGTTCATAGACTGCCTCAAGCAATTTGGAAAGGACCCCGATACAGAGGCAATACTTATGGTCGGTGAGATCGGTGGACACGATGAAGAGGATGCGGCGGATTTCATAGTGCACAATATAAGTAAACCCGTCGTTGCCTTTGTGGCGGGTAAGACAGCCCCTCCGGGCAAGAGGATGGGTCACGCCGGCGCAATAATCTCCGGTGGAAGCGGTACTGCGAGAGAGAAAATAGAGAAGTTTGAGAGCGTGGGAATAAGGGTTGCATCCGAGCCAGAGGAGGTTGGAGAGCTTTTAAAAGGGATACTGTAGAGATAACCACTCACAGAGCCGTATGGCAAGGGTTGTCCTTACAGAGGTATAATTATGAAGAAATATACCATAAAAATAAATAAAGATTGGTGCAAGGGGTGTGAACTCTGTGTTGCCTTCTGTCCGCGCAATGTCCTCGAGATAGGAAAGGACAGGAAGGCAGAGCCGGCAAGAGAAGAGGACTGCACGGGCTGCCTTATCTGTGAGCTTAAATGCCCCGATTTTGCGATTACAGTTTCGCCAAAAGCGTAAGAGGCACTCATTAATTGATTAACCGCCTTAAGCTCTTTGTCCGAAGATTTTTGTCACATTAACACCAGCTATGTGGTTCTTATTCTTCGTGATAACAAGTTTTGAAGAAGTAGGGGGCATCTTTCTTATGATTGCCCCTGGCACCAAGGCCGTTGCAATGGGTTCTGCGTTTACAGCAATAGCCGATGACGGCACTGCAAACTACTATAACCCGGGTGCACTTCCATTTCACAAGAATGCAATCTTATCCACTATGAACCTCTCCCCTCCCTGCCTTGGTAGGGCTATGCTCAATGGCTATTTGTATCTTACAGAACCCTTTTTTGGAAAGGGTGATATACCACTCGACCCTCCGTGGATACCTTCACTGTACCCCGGTATGAGATATTCGTATGTTGGTGGTGTTTCACCGATAAATGAGAGGGACTTCTTGGGGGTTGATTATACATGCTTTACTTATGGTGAGACAGAAGCTATTGACCCTGATGGCAACCCGATAATAGGTAAGTACAAGACCTACGACCTTGCAGTCGGGGTGTCTTATGGCGTAAGACCATTAAGAAACCTCGGTATTGGCGTCTCTTTGAAGTATATATACTCCTATATCTGTCCCCAAAGCGTTATTGAACGTATATATGGTGATGATACGGATGTAAGAGGCTATGCATCAAGCCTCGCAATGGATGTTGGTGTTTTATATAAGGTTCCTCTTCTCGGTCTGAGCTTCGGAGCAACTATCAAGGATGTTGGATTAGACTTAGACTGGGGTCTTGATTCAGACCCTCTTCCTCGCAGGGTAAGATGGGGGATGGGATTTGATACCTCACCCTTGCTTGATTTCTGGTCAGAAGCGGCAGGATTTCCCATACCTTTAAGTAGTATAATCAACTTTGAAATGTGCCGTGATAGGCTAAGGGATATGGTGGGAGATGAGCATGACACCCAGTATTCTGAGGGGTATGAGATTAGATTACTCAACTTCTCCTACAGGTGGGGGAAATGGAGAGAAGGTGAAGATGTTTGGAGGAGGAGTAATACGAAAGGGTATGCCATCAATTTGGGGATAATTGAACTTGGGGTGAGTAATGATTATATCTCAAGGGAGAACTGGAGAGTACAATTGAATTTCACCCCTTTTTACCATCACTACCTCAACCCAATAAGAAATAATGAATATCTGAATACAAGAGCCACTCTGCTCTCTTCACTTGTCTTTCCGGGTGGTGGGCAGTTCTGGAATGGTGAGGAACTAAAGGGGAGCGGGTTTCTCTTTTCCAGCCTCCTCCTGTGGGGGCTTTATGAGATAGACAACAATCTTGTTCCTCTTGTTGGTTTCGCTATTGTAGATGTATATTCAATAATTGACGCATTGCGAACAACAAAAACACAGAGGGAATGATTTCACTATTCTTGCAATTTATGATAACGGTAACTTACTTCTCGGGAATGTATCTCGGGGGAAATAAAATAGGGTATACGATAGTAGATAAGAAACCCAGCGAAAATGGATACATTCTCAAGGAGGTAATGATTATGAAGCTCGGTATGATGGGAGTGGAAAGAACTATGGAGGCATCTTCGTTATATGAACTTGACGGGGATTACAGGCTGAGGAAATTCTCATTTGAACTCAAATCCCAGACACAGCAAATCTCATCCCTTGGAGAGGTGAAAGACAGAGAACTGTTATACACCGTGAGAACGGGGGGAAGAGAGAGAAGTAAAACAATAGAGCTCGAAGGAGATGTATATGTATCCCAGGCAATACCGTTTCTCGTTTCCACCAAGAGAAGAGCCCTTTCGCTTCCCGTATTTGACCCCACCGTCTTTGCAGTAAATCGGGCACGGCTGACTATCTTGGAGGATGAGGGTGATTCCGTGAGGTTCGAGACGGAGTTACTCGGTGCAAAATCGAGAACCTGGGTGGGAAGGAACGGGGAAATATTACGGTCGGAAGAGCCAATGGGTGTTTTGATGGTAAAAGAGGAGAGAGAAAAGGCGCTGGAGTTTGGAGAGACATCTCCCGAGATACTCACGATGTTTGCAATACCCGCCGGCATGGAAATAAAAAATCCAAGGGGGATAACCTATCTTAAGGCAATTGTGAAGGGAAGATTCAAGGAGACAGATAGGCAGAAACTCTATGGAGATACACTCACGGTGGAGAGTGTTGGACCGGATGAGAATGCCGGGATAACCCCCACACCGGGATTTGGTTGTGGTAGAGTAAAACCCCGGCCAGTTTCCCCGGAGCTGAAAAAATACCTTGAGGATACACCCCTCATCCAGGTGAGCGATAGGGGAATAAGAAATAAGTCCAACCAGATAATGAGGGGTATTGGTGACGAATGGGACAGGGTAAAGAAGCTTATCTCCTGGATAGATAAGAATGTGAAGGATATTCCGTCCGCAACGATCCCGAGTGCCGTTGATGTTCTCGGGACACTCGAGGGTGACTGCAATGAACACGCCGTCCTTTTCTGTGCCCTCTCAAGGGCGGCGGGAATTCCCACGGATATATGTGTCGGCCTGGTATTGATGAATGGTTATTTCTATTATCACGCCTGGAACAAGGTGTGGGTCGGAAAATGGGTCGAGGTGGACCCGACATTCGATCAAATAGTTGCAGATGCCACCCATATAACGCTTGAAGAGGGTGGCCTCAAGGATTGGGCAAAGATAATGGACCTCGTTGGGAATATCGAGATAAGGGTAATAGAATATAAATGACCAAATACCAATTTCTAATGACTAATTAAATCTCAATATTCAATGCCCAAGATGCTATTGCTCCTTCCAACTTTTGACCTTTTTGTAGACATTCTGACATTAGACACCGACTAGACATTTGACATTAGAAATTAGACATTGTTCTTAATAAATTTTCATTGTGGATGTGGATAGGGTATACGGAGGTAATGAGCTCTTTACAAAGGAAAAGTTTCTCTTCTACGAGAGACTTCCATCCACACAGGACCGTGCAAAGGAACTCATCAAAAGCGGGGTGGTTAAGAAGGGATATGCGATCGTGGCAGATGAGCAATACAGGGGAAGGGGAAGGTTTAGCAGGATGTGGTCTTCTCGCAAGGGTAAATCGCTCACATTTTCTCTCGTTGTAGAGAAGATTCCACTGCTCTCTATGGGAACCGCATTGTCTGTTGTTGAAGCATTAAGGGATGAGTGTGGGCTTTGGGCAGAGATTGAATGGCCAAATGACATCGTGGTGAGCGGCCAAAAGATATGCGGAATACTGGTTGAGATGCAGAGACAGCTTGCGGTTATTGGAGTTGGAGTGAATGTCAACGAGACAGCGCTTCCCTTTGACAATGCCACATCTATCAGGATGGAGACCGGGAAGCCAGCCGACAGAGAGTCAATACTCTCTGCATTTCTTTCAATATTTGAAGGCAATCTTAAAAAAGAAAATATAATGGACTCCGTGAGAGAACACCTATCTTTTATGAACAGGTATGTGGAGATAGAAACTGAGAACGGCAAGGTAAGAGGTGAATTTATAAATCTGGGCGATGACGGAGAGATAATAATAAGGACAGAGAGCGGAACCGCGACGAGCTTCCTGCCCGGCGAGGCAAAAAGGGTGCATAAATTGGACGCACCTGCCTGCCGGTAGGCAGGGATTAGCGCAGATAGATACAGATACATTAGGGGCGTATGAGGAAGTAGCCAGAGTAAAAAATAAGGGTGAATTGGAAATAACCTCGTTGGTTTTGATTCTCTAATTGAGCATTGGAATTTTACTGCTGCAGTACCCTTAATACGTTTACAACTTGATAATCTTCTAAGATTGGAGTACTTACGGACCCTAAAAAATTCTGAGGCTTTTTTAAATAAGATAATCGAGGGTATCTCATTCAGAAAATTGAAAGATTCACAAGGGAAAAATCTAACCGTTTAATCCCTGCCTACCGGCAGGCAGGCGTTGACAAAAATATCAGTTTCGTTTGCTTAATCAGTTGATCTGTTTAATCTGTTGACCCGTTTAATCAGTTGATATGATAGCGAGAGTAAATTCTGAGGCGGTCCTGGGCATAGATGCGTACCTCGTTCTGGTGGAGGTTGACCTCGCCAGGGGTGTTCCCACATTCTCAACGGTCGGACTGCCGGATGCGGCGGTAAAAGAGTCAAAGGACAGGGTGGGAACGGCGATAAAGAACTCGGGCTTTGAGGTGCCACTAAAGAGGATAACGGTGAATCTTGCCCCCGCGGATATGAAGAAGGAGGGCTCTGGATTTGACCTCCCCATAGCACTTGGAATTCTCGCCGCAAACGGCACGGTAAAAAAAGATAAGCTCGAAGAAACGGTAATAGCGGGTGAAGTTTCACTCGACGGCACGCTGAGGGGAGTAAGGGGAGCACTTCCCATGGCTCTATCCTGCAAGGAGAACGGCTTTTCTAAGATGATTCTTCCCGAGGAGAACACGAGGGAGGCGGCAATAACTCAGGATATAGATGTCTATCCGGTAAAGAGCCTGAGGGAAGCTGTTCAATTCCTGAATGATGAGATAGAGATCACGCCCCGCAGGGTGAACCTCGACGAGGTTTGGGATGAGGCATCGCAGTATACGGAGGACTTCTCGGATGTAAAGGGACAGGAGAGCGCAAAGCGAGCTCTTGAGGTTGCCGCTGCCGGGGGACACAACCTGCTTATGATCGGCCCACCCGGTTCGGGCAAGACAATGCTCGCCAGGAGACTGCCTTCGGTGTTACCAGAGCTCACGCTCCCGGAGGCGCTCGAAACAACAAAGATACACTCTGTTACGGGACTTCTCGGTGGAAAGGCAATAGTCGCCACGAGGCCATTCAGGAGTCCACATCACACGGTATCAGATGCGGGTCTCATTGGCGGGGGACAACATCCGAGACCGGGGGAGGTATCTCTGGCACACAACGGAGTACTCTTCCTCGACGAACTACCCGAATTCAACAAGAATGTACTGGAGGTTATGAGACAGCCGATAGAAGATGAGAGAGTGACGATATCGAGGGCGGCTATATCGCTGACATTCCCGTCGAGGTTTATGCTCGTCGCCGCAATGAACCCCTGTCCCTGTGGATATTTCGGAGACTTGCATCATAACTGCACCTGCACACCTGGGATGATTCAGAAGTATGTATCGAAGATATCGGGACCGCTCTTGGATAGGATAGATATACACATAGAGGTTCCCGCCCTCACTTACGATGAACTGAAGGAACGTTCATCCGGTGAGAAGAGCGAGGTGATAAGGGAGAGGGTAAACAGGGCGAGGAGGAGACAGCTCGAAAGGTACAAGGACAGAAAGGGAATGTATTGTAATGCACAACTCACATCCAAAGATATTAGGAAGTACTGCGAAATAGATGCCTCCTGCGATGAACTCCTGAAGGCGGCGATATCAAAGTTTGGTCTATCCGCGAGGGCGTACGATAGAATTCTGAAGGTATCGAGAACCATAGCGGACATAGAAGATTCCCCTGATATACAACCCTTCCACATATCCGAAGCAATTCAGTATAGAACCCTCGACCGAAAATACTGGATGGTATAGGAGACAGCTTCAACACAGAATTCGCGAGTCATTCAGAGAAATGTCTGATGCCTGCCTTGTGAAAGGTGAAGCTATTTCACTGAGGCCAAGACTTGACCTCGGTTCATATAAAGTGTTGAACGGAAACTATAGGATTAGTATGCAGCTTGGGTTTGAGTTGATTTTGCTTGACTTTCTTGCTTTCTTATGTTATAATTGCTAATCTTGCTCTTAAATTTGTTCAGCTGAGCTTAGTACGGCAGTTTTAATGTAAAAGAAGCTAATGTTGAGGATCTTGATTAGAGTGAAATATATCGCAGGATGAAGAGGGCATTCAAAATGAAAGTAACCAGGATAAGAAATAGAGAGGTGCTTTATTTGGTGGTAGTCTTGATTGTGGCGGGTGGCTTTGTAGCAATCAACATAGCCATTAACTTTACGGATATGATTTACGATTTTTTTAAAGCCTATACCCGTTTGGCTGTCAGGGAATTCTCCGTTAATCTTATTTTTCTCGGGGTTACTTTGCTGCTCTGGCTAACTTACCGCCGTTGGAAAGAAGCTGATAGAAGAAAGGAGGAATTGGAGAATATTATCGATAGCATTAGCCCGGATGTATTTGTGGTGATCAATTCGGACAGAACTATCGTTATGTGCAATAGCTCGGTTAAGAGGATGTTTGGTTATGAGATGGACGAAGTTATCAACCAAAAAGCCGATCTTCTCTATTTCGCCGAGCAATCAAGTTCGGAGCACTGGCACGAGATATTTGATACACTTGAAAGGGAGGGTTTTCACATTGGATTGGCTGCAGGAAAAAAGAAAAATGGCAAGACAATACCTCTTGAAATCATCACGGGCAATCTGAGTGGCCATGCTGGCGCAGTGCTGCTGCTTCACGATATCACCGAGCGCACGGAAATGCAGGAACGTCTGTTGCGCCAGGAGAAGCTGGCCGTACTTGGGCAGTTGGCCGGCGGGATGGGGCATGAGCTGCGCAATCCTCTTGGAGTTATCGGCAATTCAGCCTACTACTTGAACATGAAACTTAAAGATGCAGACGAGAAGGTAAAAAAGCACCTGGACATCCTTCAGGGGGAGGTTCAGAGGGCCAACAAGATAATTTCAGACCTCCTTGAATTCTCCAAAGCAAGACCACCTTCTCTCGTGGAATATGACCTGAACAGCATCATTATTGACGCATTGGCTGAAATCAAAATACCTGAAAACATCTCTGTCGAATCCCAATTGGATAAGAAACTGCCAAGAATCCAGTTGGATCCCGACCAAATCCGGCGGGTATTCATAAACATCATTTCCGATGCTGTTCAGGCAATGCCAGAGGGAGGAAGGCTTGATATAAACACCGGTGTTAAGGGGGATTTTGTAGAGATGATGATAAGGGATACAGGAGAGGGTATCCCAGAGGAAAATATTCAGAAGATATTCGAGCCGCTTTTCAGCACACGGGCAAGGGGTATAGGCTTGGGACTTACGATAGTGAAGGGAATCATTGATAGCCATAAGGGTGTGATAGAGGTTGAGAGTGGCATTGGAGAGGGCACAACCTTCACCATCAAACTACCGCTCGAGGAGGAGAAAGAAAGAGGTGAGTGAAATGGAGAAGAAAATCAGCATACTTGTTGTGGATGATGACCCCGGTATGAGAGAGACCATGTTAGATATCTTAGATGCTGTAGGCTATGATGCAGCTGCGGCAGAGGATGGCTATAGGGCGATTGAAATGATCAGGGAGAAGGCATATGATTTTGCTTTGATGGATATTAAGATGCCTAAAATCAATGGGGTGGAGACCTTTAAGGAAGTTAAGGAGATAAGACCCTCGACGAGGGTTGTCATGATGACCGGCTACTCCGTAGAGGACCTCGTGAAGGAGGCACTGGAGGAGGGGGCTTATGGCATAATCTACAAGCCCCTGGATATTCAAAAGATTGTGGACCTCATCGAGAAGGCTGAAAAAGGGTGTTTTATACTGGTGGTGGATGATGACCCGGCTACCTGTGAAACCCTCAAGGATGTCTTGCAGGAGAAGAGCTATAAGGTAGGTGTTGCCCATAGCGGAAAGGAAGCGATCCAATTTGCTAAGGAGAATGACATTGACATTATCTTCATCGATGTGAAAATGCCGGTTTTAAACGGCCTGGAGATATACCTCGCGATAAAGGAGGTAAACCCCAACATGACTGCGGTCATGATGACTGGTTATCGGGAGGAAACAGCAGAACTTGTGGAGGAGGCGTTGAAAAGGGCTGCCTACACATGCATCTACAAACCCTTTGACACGGATAAAGTCATCGCTCTTGTGGAAAAGATACGCGAAGAAAGAAGAAAAAAGGCTTTTAAAAAATCCAGGCAAGGGTGGTGGTTATGACTGAAAATAGGCTTTTGGTTATAGATGATGACCCAGCCCTCCGTGAAACCCTTTCGGACATATTCCAGGAGAAGGGCTACATTGTTGACATAGCCAGTACAGGTCGTGAGGCTATTGATAAGGCAAGGCAAACAAGATTCAATGTTGCTCTCATTGATATTATGCTCCCCGATATGGAAGGGATAGAGCTACTGCCGCCTTTAAAAGAGATGCATTCTGATATGGCGGTGATCATGATCACTGCCTATGCCTCTGTAGAGACTGCGGTGCGTGCCCTTAACGAGGGAGCATTCGCCTACATCATCAAGCCCTTGAACATGGATGAGGTTTTGGCTACAATCAGAGAGGCACTTGTGAAGCACCGTCTGCTCAGGGAGAAAAGGCAGGCGGAGGAAAAAGTAAAGTTCTACAATTCTTTATTGATGCACGATATCAGCAATAAAGATCAGGTGATAATAGGATATTTAGGATTACTAAAAAAAACGAATCTGTCTAAAGAACAGACGGGTTTTGTCGAAAAAGCTTTGCGTGCGACAAGAATGAGCGTGGATTTGATTGAAAGAGTGGAGTATTTGGCGAAAATAAAGAAGAAACGAGAATTGGAGGATGTATCTCTTGATTCTGTTATGAAGAAAGTTGTTAAAAATCTTTCTCCTATAGCTAAAGATAAAGGAATAAGGATAGATTATGAACCAGCGAAAATGATGGTGAGAGCAGATTCATTACTCGAGGACATGTTTTCAAATTTGGTTCAAAATGCCCTTATTCACTCTGGTTGCGATGAAATCAATATCTATACCGTGAAAGAAAATGGTTTCTGCAAGGTATCTATTGAGGATAATGGTAAGGGTATTCCAGATAATGAAAAAGAAAAAATATTCAAAAGGGGGGTAAAGGAAAAAAAGAGTATTAATATTGGATTGTATTTAGTGAAAACTATTGCTGAGAGCTATAATGGAAAAGTAGAGGTCACTAATAGGATAGAGAAAGATTATTCAAGGGGAACGCGTTTCAATATATATATCCCAAAAGCGGCTATTTAATCGAGACTTTCAAAAGATTGGGGTCAGGTCTTTAATTTTAAATATTTTCTTGCCCTATTCCTAAAGATATGATATATTGATGCTATGACAAGACTGTTGAGAAGGAATATACTGGATGGCTATACCACGTTACATTTCAGACAATAGTGAAAATATTCAGATCGGGTTATTCCAATACCTCAATCAAGGCGAAAATGACGGAAGAACTGGTAATAGAAAAACCCCACCCCCAAAAAACTTGTTGAAGGGATGATAGAAATTTAAAATTAAAGACCTGACCCCATCCTCCTACTTGAGCCTGACCCCAGTTTTTCCCAGTTTTTCATTGATTTTTTGCAAGAGCTGTCTAATGATATAGAAGAGGAGATTAAAAGCAATAAATATGAAATTTAGATTGTTGAGAATTTTGAGTGACGAGGATAATAAAGAATTCAACGGTTAATTACAAGAATTAGAGATTTTTAAGGGGTGTATATGCACAAACTTTGTAGGACGATCTATTTGGCAGGGATAATGATGTACCTGGCCACCGCCATAGTTGACCAAGAGCCTCACATTCTCTGGAGTAGAGTCTACCGCAGCGAATATTTCGGCGAGGGTCTTTCGGTTGAGCAAACAAATCATGAGAGAGATTCCCTTAATGTGAGATTTGTAGGCAACTGGCCATTTGGTCCCTCTTATGCAGTGACGGTTGACACGGCAAGAGATATTGCATTTTGCGGTTCAGGCGGTGGTGTGTATGTCATTGATGGTTCTACACCCGAAAATCCAATTAAGCTATCTGAAAAAATTCATACAAGAGGTTTGGTGGAAGGTCTATTCTACGATGAATCTAGATACAGGCTCTATATTGCAACAGGTGAAGCAGGGCTTGAAATATGGGATATAGCAAATCCATCAAGTCCTGTAAAATTAGGCTATCATGATACGCCGGAGTATGCTTACGATGTTGCAGTTTCTGGAGAATATGCTTATGTTGCTGATGGAGACTCTGGATTAAGAATAATTGATATCTCAACACCATCATTACCGAATGAGGTAAGCTATTATGATACACCGGGTTACGCTTTTGGTGTTGCAGTTTCTGGAGAATATGCTTATGTTGCTGATGGAGACTCTGGATTAAGAATAATTGATATCTCAACATCATCATTACCGAATGAGGTAAGCTATTATGATACACCGGGCTTGGCTCGTGATGTAGCAGTTTCTGGAGAATATGCATATGTTGCCGATGAATGGTCTGGATTAAGAATAATTGATATCTCAACACCATCATTACCGGATGAGGTAGGCTATTGTAATGAACTAAGGCCTATGGACGTAGTAGTTTCTGGCCCATACGCATATGTTACAAATTATTGGTCTGGATTGAGAATAATTGATATCTCAACACCGTCATTACCGAGCGAAGTAGGTTACTATAATATACAGGGCTGGGCTCATGGTGTAGCAGTTTCTGGAGAATATGCATATGTTGCATACGGAGACTCTGGATTAAGAATAATTGATGTCTCGACGCCATCATCGCCGAACGAAGTAAGCTATTATAATACACCGCTCTCTATTTGTGATGTAGTAGTATCCGGAAAATACGCCTATGCAGTAGATCGTGAAACTGGGTTGAGGGTAATTGATATCTCTACTCCACCGTCACCAAATGAGGTGGGCTGTTATGATACACCGGGTTATGCCGAGGGCGTAGCCGTTTTAGGGGAATACGCATATGTTGCAGATGGCCCTGGTGGGTTAAGGGTAATTGATATCTCTATACCATCATCACCAAATGAGGTAGGCTATTATTATACAACACCGGGCTGGGCTCATGGTGTAGCAGTTTCTGGAGAATATGCATATGTTGCAGTTGGGGAGTGTGGGCTAAGAGTAATTGATGTCTCAACGCCATCATCTCCAAGTGAAGTAGGCCACTATGATACACTGGGCTATACTTTTGGTGTAGCAGTTTCTGGAGAATATGCATATGTTGCAGATGGCGCTTTAAGTATAATTGATGTCTCAACGCCATCATCACCAAGCAAGGTGGGGTGGTGTGGTACATCAGGCTATGCTCGTAGTGTAGCAGTTTCTGGAGAATATGCATATGTTGCAGATGAAACTGGGTTAAGTGTAATTGATGTCTCAACGTCATCATCACCAAGTGAGGTAGGACACTATGATACACCAGGCTATGCTTGTGATGTAGCAGTTTCTGGAGAATATGCTTATGTTGCAGATTATTGGGCTGAGTCAGGTGACAAGGTTGGATTAAGGGTAATTGATGTTTCTACACCATCATCACCAAATGAAGTAGGCTATTATGATACACCGGGCTGGGCTCATGGTGTAGCAATTTCTGGAGAATACATATATATTGCAAATCATCAAGCCGGGCTACAGATATATGAGAATTTGCTTATTGGAATTGAAGAGCCTTATGCAGAAATCTCTGATAAGGTTCAATTCAACAAAATTTATCCTAACCCACTGGCTGATTATGTGCTCATCCAATTTGAACTTCCAGAACCGACACACATAACGCTCAAGATATATGATGTATTAGGAAGACTTGTAGTAGACCTTATAGACGATGAGCTTGACCCTGGACTGCACAAAATAATGTGGGATAGAAGCTATAATTCAGGAGAACAAGCACCGTGTGGAGTATACTTTCTTAAGTTTAATGCTGGTGAATACACAGAAAGCAGTAAACTGTTAAAAGTGAGATAGTATCCTTCTCTTTCTCTACCTTCCCACAAATGTCCCGCCGCTGGCGGGATCCCGATACGGCGGGACGGGATTTTCGCTTCACTTCGACAAATTCGATAGATGTTAAATTGCGTCCGCAACACCAGGAGAATCGAACCTCACTGATAGATGAGACGATTCGCAATTTTGTCTGTACAGTTCCCAATAATCAAAGCCCAGAGAGATTAAAAATCTTCCCAAATAACACTTCTAACCTACTCCACACCTTAACTCTGATAAAAACTCAAACACTCAATCAAGATTTTTCTTGATTTTTCCTTCGGTTTGTGTTATAATAGAATTGGGTCAAATGACCCCTACTGGTGTAGATTATGATATATTTTCAAATGACAGGGAGGGGT
>JGI24025J20009_10001341_pt1 | contig 18610 bp, 22 predicted proteins | sample Cruoilmetagenom3_FD_20009 | JGI IMG/M metagenome (IMG submission 20009) | reverse complement strand
TCAATCCTCGCTGGGTTTCCTGATGCCTCTGCGCTCTCCGCGTGCTCTGCGGTAAAAATTTAAGGATATAGTGATTTCACTGGAATTTTCGATTGTGCCCATCGCACCATACATTTCCTTAACGATGCATCCGGATTTCGCATAACTGGCGCAAGCCCACTGCTCGATAAAAAAAAATAAAAATAAAAAAGAGAGACGACCTCAGAAGAGATCGCCAAGATTGACCTTGAACGCGCCCAGACTTCCGCCGTAGTTTCCGGCAGTGATCTTCTTGACTCCCGGGACCTTCGTAGCAGCCTCGATTCCGGCCTTGGTCGCGGCGGTCACGGCTTCGAGGTCAACACCATTGATCACGAGTTCATACACTGCATTGACATCGGCAGGGATGTTCGTGTCCTCGACCTTGTCTTTGAGCGTCGGGGCAAATCTCTGGTTCGTTGTCGCCTGCATAAACGTGTACGTGTCCGCGCCCGGCTTCGAACCGCTTGCAACGATCCCACCAGGGAATGGCGTGATCGAGCCTTTGCATTGCATGACCGCGTCCACTGCGTTCTCTGCTGCCGTAAGCCCGGTCATCTGACTATCTGCAAGGATGAAGAAGTTACCACCTGCAACACCCTCGACTGCACCGATTCCATGCTCTATGATAAAATCTCCTTCCATCATCGGGATCGCGTACGCTTTGCGCCCGCCGACCTCCAGTTCTGACTCATAACCATCTGCGAAGAATTTCATCTTAAAGCCCGTATCGAACTGCTTCTCTGCATCAGGTAGCCCGTTCCATACCGCAGTCGTCGGTGCTGTCAAGACGCACTGTCCGATCCGTTTCAGTAACTGGTCCTCAAGCGCCTTGTATCCGAACGTGCATATCTGGATGTAGACGCCGGGTCGTCCGTCAGGCGTCTCGCTGCCATCGACTACGCACTCGATGCCTGCCTCTGCCGGGCACATGATCACTGATGTTCCGAATCCCGTCGCCTCTGTCGCAGCAACCATCGCCCAGCGCTTGCTCACGCCAGTAATCAGCACCCGTGCCACCTTGATACCAAACGCCTCTGCGTATGTATCCTCGATTTCAACTCCGTTCAGTTCCATAGAAATACCTCTACGGTTTCATCAAATGGGATACTACTAAAAGTTTTACATGGACTCTGACGTCACTCAACCGCCGCGTAATAATGGGACTTTTTATTATCTTCTGGAATGGGTTTTGGAAAACCACAGAGAGCACAAAGGACACAGAGAAAACAGCAACTCTCTGTGCCCTCCGTGTCCTCTGTGGTTAATCTTCTTCGCTATAATCAGAGTCCGCCCAGAAAAAATTAAAAAGTCTCGTAATAATACTCACCGCTTGCCTTCTGCTCCCGATCAAGCCTGGAACCCGGTTTGTTGATCCGCGGTCGTTTCGTCTCCTCGTCACGCCTGAATGTGATATCCAGATTCTTGAGGAACCTGTTCATGCCCTCGCGCAGACCGAACGGTCCGAAGACCTCGCCATGTACGGCAGGCTCCCCTTCGAACACGAGCATCCGGTCACTCAGGAGATCGACCATGTAGATGTCGTGATCGATCACGATCGCTGTCGCGTGCTTGTTCTCGGCAAATCTCCGTATGGCAGAGCACGCAGAGACCCGCTGCTCGACATCGAGGTGCGCGGACGGCTCATCCAGCATGTACAGGTCGGCATCCCTGGAGAGACACGCAGCGATCGCAACCCGCTGGAGTTCGCCGCCGCTTAAGTCTGTGACCTCCCGTTCCATCAGGTACTTAAGCTGGAGCGGGTTTGTGATGCTGGTCTCGTAGTAGCTGGTATCGACGTAACGCGTGATACTCCGCAGGAAATCGTGGACCCGGACGAATGAATCCGGTTTTATGTACTGCGGTTTGTAGGAAATCCGGATATCTGTGGATATTTCGCCGGTTGTTGGCTCTTCCACTCCTGCAAGCAGTTTTGCAAACGTACTCTTCCCGATCCCGTTCGGACCGACCGCTCCGACGACCTCTCCTGCCCGCAACTCGCCGGCGGCCACCGAAAGCGAAAAGCCGCCCCGGTATGTCTTTGTAAACTCAGGGAACTCGAATAACACTGGAATGTCTTTTAAGGATCGCGGCGCATGTACCTCGAAATCGATCGAATCAGGTCTGATCCGCACGTTCTCCTCTGGCAGGAATCCGCGGAGATACTGGTTGACCGCCTGCCGAACGCCCTTCACGTGCGTGATCACGCCGAATCCGCCTGGCTCGCCGTATCCGATATGCGCCACATCGGCAAGCAGATCGAGGATCGCGAGATCGTGCTCGACCACCAGCACCGCGCTCTCGCCTGCAAGTTTCCTGATCAGGATCGCTGCACGGATGCGCTGGTAGATGTCGAGATACGGGCTTATCTCATCGAAAAAATAGAAATCGGCATCTCTGGCAGCACATGCAGCGATCGCAACCCTCTGAAGCTCGCCACCGCTGAGATCACCGAGATCCCGGTTGCGGATGTGCCCGATCTCGAGTTCTGCGATCAGGTTCTCCAGTTCGCCACGTTCATCCACTTTCTCGAGCAATTCCGATACCTTACCGCTGAATACTTCCGGAAGTCGGTCCACGTACTGTGGTTTCTGGGATAACCGTATTTCGTTTTTGGATATCTTCCGGAGATAGTCCTGCATCGCAGAACCGGAATAATACTTGAGGATTTCATCCCAGTCCGCATCAGCACCGAGATTTGGCAATAGATTTCCGGAAAGGATCTGGACTGCTGTCGTCTTCCCTATTCCGTTCGGTCCAAGGATGCCGACCACCTTCCCGTGCTGCGGCAGCGGCAGCCCGAAGAGCACGAAGCCATTGGTGCCGTATCTGTGCGTCGGCTCTGTCAGGGACTCGGGAAGCGATATGATATGTATCGCGTCAAACGGGCATTTAGTGACGCAGATGCCGCAGCCGATGCAGAGTTCTTCGGAGATGACGGGCTTCTTCCCTTCCGCAATCACGATGGTCTCGTCTCCGGTCCGCACGCGCGGGCAGTATTTGACGCACTCGTGCGAGCATGTATCTGGCTGGCATCGGTCCCTGTTCAGTATCGCAATTCTCATGTATCTAATCGTATTCGATCCGGGGTGGTAAAAATGTATGGCGGTTGGGGGTGTGCTTGCGACCGCACGTCGGGATTGTGGCGCAGTTCATCGCGGGTATTAGCGGGCATTTGCGATTCGGCAACCGAAATATCGATCGCAACTCGGGCAGTGAATCCTTCGCAACACGCAAGCGTGATCAGAGCTTTGCGCTGACGTGTCGAAAGCTTTTTAAAACCTCAAAATCCGAGATTCACAATTATAAATCCGATGAAGGTGAAACGAAAAATGAAGAGACGAATGCGTTTATCGATATGTCTTTCAGTGCTACTGACTCTGGTTCTGGCTGCTTGCGCCTCTGCTTCTGAGGTGAAGCTCACGCCAGACGACGACATGGTAAACTCGCTCGATGCGCTGATAATCCTGCAGGCGGCAGCCGGTCTGATCACGCTCTGAAGCGGAAGCGACAGTGAATGTGCCCGGAAATACTCTCCCGGGCGCCTCACACCTTCGAAATTACCATCTTCCCGTCCCTGACCGTAAAATCGACCGAGGTACCGGCGCCGATCGATAGCGCATCTGCAATCTCCTTTGGAATCCTCACAGCCACACTTCCGCCGAGGTTGAACGTCTTCCGCTTGAATAAACCGACCAGCCGGTCATGCTCCGCCTCGTCGATCCATTCATCCTTGCAGTTCGGACATACTTCAACCATAGCCCATACTCCCTTCTCTATCTCTCGCCTCTCCTCTACCAGTTCAGCATCGCAGAACGGACATTTTGTCATGATGAATCCTCCACAGTGATTATGTAGATCACACGGCTTCTTATTGTGTATACGAACCGGATTGTAAAACCACCTATCACGCTCTCTATAATCCCAATATCTCCGTCTTTTCTGGGCTTTTTGATGTGCTTACCAGTTTTCAGACAGTGTCTCACTTCATCGGTCACCATCCGAAAGCGTTCTTTCAATCTATCGGAGGCATGTCTCCTGTATTTGATTGGCAAAGTGTGAAAGTCGATCACATCAATCCTCGATATACTTTCAATACTGAAGGTATATTAATCTTTTCAGCAGGATAGGGGCAACCTCTACCTACCTTCGCCGCTTCCACACCCGCCCCGACGTTTCGTTCCACTCATAGAAACTCCATAAGCGTCCTCTGAAACCTGCATTCATCGAGTAACTGCATCTCACCCCGCCATCTGTCATGAGGCGTCCGGATGCGCGTCTGCATCTCAGAAAGCGCATCGTTGACGCCATCAAACCGCATCCCGTCCCCGGCAAGTGCGTCACGAACCGCCTCCCTGATCACCCAGACCCCGAGCGGCGCCCAGTAATCGGGAAGAATCTCCCGCACGATGAACACCGACGCCTGCCGCCTGATCGCATGGAGATACTCGACAGCAGCGGTTCTTGCTGCATAATAGCCCCCTGCAAGCGATGAATACCCTTTCTTCCCGCCATACCCCTCCCGGTCGCTTCCGATCCACAGTTTCTCGGACCAGACCGAATTCGGATGCCATATCTCGATTAACTCGAACGAAAAACATCTGGGGGTCAGCAGGATCTCGAAATGGTTGCCGAATTTCTCGGAAGTTGCGAGGACGATGTCGCGTATCTCCGGATAATCCCGTATATCGTCGAGCAGCATCTTTCCGACCATGTCATCGATCGCCGTGATCGACCACCGTGTCGGAACGAGCCGCCGCTCTCTTCCCAGGAGTCCGATCGAGAACATGCGCGTGATGTGGTGCTGCGAGATGTCATGCCGGCGCAGTTCACGTATCGAGTCCGCAGCAAGTACGTCGGTGTCAGACACCAGGTAATCGACCTTTCCCGGGACTTTCGGGTTCTCTGCAAGCGTGATCTTCTTAATCTCACCTGCAGGACCCATCGGCATCAGCGTGCCATCGAATGCCACATTCACGTCCACCGGTTTCGTGAACCATACCTCGGTATCCACCGGCGTCTCAGCCATCGCCAGTTCCTGTGATGTCAGCAAAAAAGGGTTTTTGGGTGCCTTCGCATCCTTCACATCCATCCGGGTGTATGAGCGCACCAATCTCGACCGCAATCCGATGATCTCGTCGATACCCCTTTTCAGAAGTTCTTTCGGATCGTCATACTGCCGCGCCTCACTATCCCCCACATTCGGAGGTACCAGGGGTCCTGCAAAGATGTCGGGATAGCCTTTGCGTCCAACAAAAACAGATGGCGGGGACGCTCCGAAGAGATTGTCTGAGATGGGGATTGTCTCGACTGCCTTGAACCGCTCCAGAATCGGGCAGCGCGGGCGCCCACATAGCCCCTTTCCCTTGCAGATTACGCATTGATCCATCATCCAGTCATTGGCATGGTATGTAAAATAGATGGCGGTCGAACCATCAAAGCATTTTTAAGGAGTCTGCCATAGTTGGTATGCATTCATGAGATTGCGGATAATCAGTTCGAAAGAAGAGATTGGCAAAGTGGATCCAGCAGAAGAGCTCGTGCATCTCACGTTCAGACCGTCGAACACGGACGTGGTTGCGCTGATAAAGGCATGTCCGAATCTTGTGGTGGTGCACATCCCAAGTTCATACAAGAAAACGATGTCGAAGTCAGCAACGATGTTTCTGTCCGCAAACAACATCAAACTGCTCGCGGGCGATCTGCGCGGGCATCGCAAGGACGTTGACCAGTACTACACGGTAAGCGATGCCATCATATCAGAGATACTCGACCACCAGAAGAACGGACTTCGCAGGGATGAGATCGTTAGAAAAGCCGGCAGGAACTCCAGATTGAGTCCGGATCTCATCAACCATATCGTCGATATTAATAGCGAGCGGTTGAACATTCAGGAGTCGTAACGAAGTATTCGGATTTGCGAAATTCATGATTTAATCAATTTTTAGAACATCTCCAATATCATGTGGAGTTTTTGGCTCTTTGACAATTCGAGTTGCAAGCACTTTTCCACTCTTCTGGAGGATCTGGTCATGGTAAGGAAGATTAAACCACAGAGAGCACAGAGGGACACAGAGAGTTGTTATTTTTACCTTTTACCCTCTCTGTGCCCTCTGTGCCCTCTGTGCTCTCTGTGGTTTTCCGAAACCTTAAATCGAAAATATCAAAAAGTCTCCGGGGTTTTGGTCACTGCAACGCGAGATATCAAAGACCCGAGTTTTTACGGAATTACCGCCGAGAGCGCAGAGATCGCGGAGACCCTGCGCTCTCTGCGTACTCCGCGGTAAATTGCCACAACTTATTGAGCATGTGCCATTTTTACAGAAATCCCTGCAAATGAAACACGAATGAAATGAATCGTACGAATTACACAGATGTTATTCGATATTTCGCCCAAGTTTAAGAATGTTTTATCCGGTCCGGGTTACTTTGTGACAATCTCGGGGAGCTGCGGCTCATCCGCCCAGATACAGCCGGAGCACGTCCTCGTTCTCGAGTAGTTCCAGCCCGCGCCCCTCGAACCGGTTCCTGCCCATCTCAAGCACGTACCCGCGGTCAGATATCCCAAGCGACCTCCTCGCGTTCTGCTCAACAATCAGGATCGAGGTACCCGCGCGGTTTACCTCGGCGATCTTCTCAAAGACCATATCCCGCATCACTGGAGCGAGTCCTGCAGACGGCTCGTCAAGGAGCAGCAGGTCAGGCGAGAGCATGAGCGCACGCCCGATCCCGACCATCCGCTGCTCTCCGCCGCTTAAGGAGCCAGCCCGGATCTGCCCCTTCTCCTTTAACGCCGGGAAGATCGCATAGATCCGCTCCAGACTCTCGGAGATGTCATCATCGCGTATGAACGCGCCCATCTCAAGATTCTCAAGGACCGTAAGAGACGGAAAGAACTCCTTCTCCTGTGGAACATAAGACATCCCGAATCTGACGACCGCATCCGGCTTGACTCCGGTTATGTCACGGTCTTTGAAGACGATCGCCCCGCCTCTCGGGCGAAGAAGCCCGAATATCGTCTTCATGAGCGTGGATTTGCCTGATCCGTTCGGACCGATGATGGATACGATCTCGCCGGACTCGATATGCATCGATATGCCGTGGAGGATGTTCAGATCGGTGTACCCTGACACGAGATCGCTCACCTCAAGAATCTTCACCCCCATCCTCATCCCTCGCCGCCTATATACACCTCGAGCACATCCCGCCTCCGTTTTATCTCTTCTGGCTCGCCTTCTGCCATGACCTTCCCTTCATTCATGACTACGATCCGGTCGCTGATCTTTGTGATCGCAGGGATGTCGTGTTCGATCACGAGGAATGTCATACCGTCCTTTCGCAGTTCACAGATATACCTGGAGATCTTCCGTGCAAGCGTCGGGTTCACGCCTGCAAACGGCTCATCAAGCAGCATCATCGACGGATCGATCATCATCGCACGCGCCATCTCGAGTAACTTCTTCTGCCCGCCAGAGAGCGCGCCAGCATACTCATCCTCAAGATGCGAGATCTCAAAAAACTCAAGGATATCCCGGGATTTCTCCCGTATCTGCCTCTCCTGTTCGCGCACCCGCTTCGGGCGAAGCCAGACATCCCATATCCGCTCTCCTGCCTGGGTATTTGGTGCGAGCATCAGATTTTCAGAGACCGTCATCTTTGTCAGCGCCCGCGGTATCTGGAACGTTCTGACCATGCCGCACCGTGCAATCTTAAACGGCGAGAGATTATCGGTTCGTATCCCTTTAAACACGATCTCGCCGACGCCCCTTTCAAAACCACTGATCAAGTTGAACATCGTGGTCTTTCCTGCGCCGTTCGGACCGATCAATCCCATGACCGTCCCGGTCTCGATGGTAATCGAGCATCCATCAACCGCTTTCACGCCGCCGAAATGCTTTTTGAGATCCTTCACAGAGAGTATATCCATCTTCATCCGACCCCCGACCTTTGATGCCTGATGCCTGATCAGTCAGACAGTGCAAGTTCCTCCTTCTTTCCAAATATCCCTTCCGGTTTGTACATCATAAGAAGCATCAACAATAGCCCGATCACGATCATCCGGAACGCGCCCATCTGGTGCGCTGTGAACGGGAGGAACCTGTTGGTAAACTGTGTTACGCTTAAGAAAGTACAGAAGACGAGAGCGCCGACGATCGTACCTTTGTTACTCGCTGTTCCGCCAAGGATTATGATGATCCATGCATGAAACGTCTCGATCGGCTTGAACGTATTCGGCTCGATGTACATTATGTAGAACGCAAGCATTGCGCCTGCAAGCCCTGCTATCGCAGACCCGATCATCAGCGACTGGAGCCGGTACCAGAAGACGTTCTTCCCGAGTGCGGATGGAACTGCCTCGTCCTCTCGAATCGATTTTAGCACCCTGCCCCATGGCGATCGTACCAGTCTTTCGAGAGAGAGGTAGATGATCACCAGTATCGCAAGGTACAATATTAAAAGAAAAGTATTGTAATGCTGGTACGGGATCACATCCTGAAGCGGGCGGTCAAATCCGTGAATCCCGAACGGACCTCGTGTGAGCCACTGTTCGTTTAAAAGAATGAATCTTAACACCTCGGAAAAGCCGATCATGACGATTGCAAGATAATCTTCCCGCAATCTGAGGGTCGGGATTCCAAGCAGGAGTCCGAAGAATCCGGACAGGACGATCCCTGCAATGACTGATAAAAAGAGTGGGAATCCACTCATATTAAACATCACGGTCGTATATGCTCCGATTGCAAGGAATGCGACGTGTCCGAAGTCTATAAGCCCGGTAAATCCCCACTCAAGATTCAGCCCCAGCGAAAAGATCGCGTAGATCGACGAGATCAGAAGGATCGTTGTGATATACGGGAGTAGCGTATCTACGTATTCGATCATTTCGCACCCCCGAAGATTCCTTCGGGCTTTAAAAGCAGCACCAGCGTCATCATAACGAAACTGACAGCAAACTTGTACTCTGTTGGGATGAATGCGGTACTCAGTTCCTGGGACAGCCCGATGATGATCCCGCCTGCTATCGTGCCATACGGATTTCCGATTCCGCCGAGGATGACTGCTGCAAACATCGGGAGCAAGAGATACCAGCCCATATCCGGTCTGATCGCTGTGACCAGACCATACAGCACACCGCCAGCAGCAGCAAGCCCGAGCCCGATCACCCATGTCCAGAGGATCACCCGATCCACATCGATGCCCGATATGCGGGCGAGGTCGATGTTGTCAGAGAGCGCACGCATCGATTTCCCGATCTTCGTCCTCGATAGGAGACAGTGCAGGGCAAAGACCAGTAAAAAAGCCGCGAGTATCACCAGAACTTGATTTGAGGTGATGGTAGCTCCAAAAAACTCAAATCCACGCCGCACAGGGATGTCATAATTTCTTGTGCTGCCGCCCCAGATGAATACGAGGATGTTTCGCAGCACCAGCGCAAACCCGATCGAGATGATGATAAGCGTCGTCCGAGATGCGTTTTTCCGCCTCATCGGAAGCCAGACCACCTTCTCCATGAAAACCCCGAGCACGATGGTCGCGAGTATCGCGACCAGAAAAGCGGATGCGAGACACATCCCGGAAGTGTTTGCAAATAGCGCGATGTATGCCGCAAACGCCACAAAATCACCATGCGCAAAGTTCACAAAGTTAAGCGTCTTGTAGATCATCGATAAACCGATGGCGGTGATAGCGATTATGCTGCCGATGACCAGACCATTGATAACCAGTTGCATCCGGTTATAAAGATGGCGATGGATGTATATAATGGTTGGTGTGCCGGGGATTGCGGACTTGGGCATCTGCAATCCGTGACCTCGATTATGCCTGGAAAAATAAGCAAATCCCGCCGGAATCCGGCGGAATCAGATCTCACTCAGATAGGTGCATGTCCGTTCTCATGACAGGTCATGCAGTCAACATCCACAACAATGTCCTTGTGCGCGTCGGCATGACAATCGATGCACGCTCTTGATCCAGTGTGCTCGATGTGACAGTCCGTGCAGTTCATGGCTGCATGTAGTGTCGGATGATCGATGAACTCCTGCTTGGTATCCTCGTGGCAGAGCATGCACTGCTCACTGGTCACGATTGCACCGAACTTGATCATCGTCGGAGCATGTGGATTGTGGCAGGTCAGGCAATCAGCCAGTCCGTAACCATGTTCCAGTTCGTGGCAGTCCAGACAGTTCTTGGATTCGGCATGTTCCTCGTGACATGAGTAGCACCCTTCTCCGATCAATGACTGTTCGTAACTGTGCGTTGTCGGGCTCAGCTTGTGGCGGAGCGCATTATAACTGGTGTCCTTTGTCGCGTGTCCGCCACCAAATGCCATGAGCTCGGTATACTCCGTTATATGGCAGTCGCCGCAGCCAGCACTGGTATCTGCCGTATGTGCGGGGTGGCAGGACATACAATCACCAGATATCTTTGGATCCGCGTGTTGGTAGTTCCCGTGGCACATCGTGCATTCGGTGTACATCGACGCGATAGGCACGGTATGGCAGCGCGAGCACTCAGAAGAGGTCATACCCACGTGCAGTTTCCTGCTCCCATGCGTGGGGGTGTGACACTCCGTACATCCGCGTATATACCCCTCCGTACATGGCTTTGCACGCTCGCCCCTGTGATCAGGGACGATTGTATTGAAGACCGCGGGCCATGTACCTGCACTCGCCATCTTCTGGGTATACTCGGAATTATGACAGCCGCCACACTGCTCCATCTCGATCGATGCGTCCGAATCATAGTATATGATCGAGGCAACGATCAGTCCAAGGGTGATCACTATCAACAATGCAAATAATTGACTCTTGTTCATGGTAGACTCCTCGTCAATATTATCATAAGATGTTGAATAACCCTTACCGATTCCTATAAATATGTTTCGGAGTCTGCCGCCAGATTGAAGTAACACTGGCATAGAATATGCATCATGGACTTCGAAGATCTGCGTAACATCCTCACAAGAGAGCAAAAATCGAAACTTGCAAAGCTCGAGCCAGACTTCTATGAGGGTATGCGCGCATATCTCGATGGACTGCGAGAGGAGCAAAAGACCGCACCCGGGATGGAAGCACAACTCCTTGCTGACGAACTCGAGACAGCGGGAAATCGTTTGCAGCGCATCTTCGAACTTCGAGTTGGGAAGATCGTCAATCTCGCATCATCCCATATACTGGCAGAGATCAAGGGCATCAAGCAGGACATGGATGCGATGACGCCGGTCGAGCGTGATATGTATGATTCGGTGCTTGCCTCTGTGCGGAAGGGCTGGTCTGATATTGAGAGGGCGGTTACAGGTAAGTCAACCCTGCCAGCCACAGAAGATATCCGGTCAGAGGAATATACGGAACCTGTGGAAGATGTAGATGAACGCGCCGAAGACGCTTCAGAGGAGCGTGAAGATCCCGCTATCGCGCCTGTAAATCACAGAGACCATGACAACGGCAACCTGAGCGATTACACAGTCGTCCGCGTGCTTAGGGACGTACCAACCTTTATGGGGGCGGACAGTCATCACTATACCCTTGCAAAGAATGATGTGGTGCTACTACCAAACCTCAATGCAAATGTACTCTGCAAGCGCAGGGTGGTATTGCCAGTTACGATAAAACAGACAAAAGGTGAAGTTATCAGATGAAAATGCCAGCAAGATTTCGAACCCACTGCCCCTACTGCAAGAAGCATACCGAACACAAAGTCGAACGGGTGAAGCCAGCAAAAGCGTCATCCATGACCAGAATCGTGCGGCAGAAGAAACGCCAGAGCGGCATCGGGAACAGTGGAAAGTTTTCAAAGGTCCCTGGTGGCGACAAGCCCACCAAGCGGATTCATCTCAGATACCGGTGCGGCGAGTGCGGAAAGGCACATGTGAGAAAGTGCTTCAGAGCATCCAAATTTGAATTGGTGGAATCACAATGAAGAATATAATACCAACCCCGAAGAGCAGGTTCCTGCGGGTCAAGTGTGAATGTCAGAACGAACAGGTCATCTTCGGAAACGCAAGCACCGAGATTAAGTGCATAGTCTGCGATAAGGTGCTTGCAGAGCCGACAGGTGGCAGAACAAAGATACTGACCCAGATCCTCGAGGTTCTGGAGTGAGACTATGCGAGAGTGGCCCAGCCAGGGTGATCTGGTCGTTTGCACNGTTGCGAAGGTGATGGACTTTGGCGTCTTCGCAGAACTGGACGAATACGACAGAAAAGAGGGTTTNATCCANATNTCAGAGGTCGCTGCCGGTTGGGTGAAGTATATCCGGGATTATCTGCGCGAGGGGCAGAAGATCGTCTGCAAGGTGCTCTCAGTGAACCCAAAGCGCGGCCACATCGATCTCTCGTACAAGGATGTGAATGAGCACCAGCGCAGGGACAAGATCCAGGAATGGAAGAGCGAACTTCGCGCTGAGAAATGGCTTAGCTTTGCAATAGGCGATGAGACTACAGAGCGGCAGCTTGCAGATACGCTTCTCGATTCGTTTGGCAGCCTGTACAACGCCTTCGAAGAAACTGTGATATCAGGCAGGTCTGTGCTGATCGATGCCGGAATCGATGAGGAATACGCCATCAAGATCGAGGAGGTTGCAATCGAGAACGTGAAGATCCCGTCTGTCGATATCACCGGGTTCCTTGACCTGACATGCCCTGCCCCCAACGGTGTGGATGTGATCAAGAGATCGCTTGCTACGGCTGCAACCGTCGATGCTGATTGTGTTACACTCGAGATCAGTTATGTCGGCGCGCCAAGATACCGCATACACGTCACCGCGCCCGATTACAAACTGGCAGAACGAATCCTTAAGGAATCTGCGCAGCGTGCAATCGACGAGATAGAGCATCTGGGCGGGAAAGGCACATTCCACAGGCACGAGGAGTGAAGTGAGCGGGGACTGGTTCGCGTGAAGTCAAAGATTCTCAAATGCAGCGAGTGCGGCAGGTACACCTTAAAAGCGATCTGTCCAGCGTGCGGTGCTGCCGCCATAAACCCGCGTCCAGCCAGATATTCGCCGGAAGACCGGTATGGTGTATACCGGCGCAGGATGAAGAGATTTCATGACGATGACGCAAGAACTTGAACTTGATGACACCGATAGGCAACTGATAAACTTGATCCAGCTGGACTTTCCGCTGGACTCGCGCCCTTTCCACACGCTCGGAGACCAGATCGGCATATCCGGGGCAGAGGTCATCGATCACCTCAAGAGACTCACGGATACCGGCGTAATCCGGAGAATCGGTCCCATTCTAAATACGAAAGGAATCGGCGGGTCCAGCACGCTTATTGCGATGCGGGTGCCAGAAGATGCGATCGACGGTGTTGCCTCGTGGATCAACGGTTTTGATGAGGTGTCGCACAATTATCTGCGCCCTGGTGCGTATAACATCTGGTTTACGGTTTCTGCACGCAGTAAGGAGCGATTACACGAGATGATCGGCGAAATTGAAGCACTTGGACACCCGTTTCTTGAACTTCCTGTCACACGGCTCTTCAAGATCGGGGTGAAGTTTGAAGTCTGAGGTGTGATGGAGGAGAGCGAGATGACAAAGATGGACGATCTTGATCTGAAACTGATAAAACTGACACAGGACGGGATCGATCTCGTGCCGGAGCCCTTCAGGGAGATTGCGCTCGAACTTGCGATCCATGAGGCAGAGGTGATCGACAGAATCGAGGTGCTCGTGGAGAGCGGTGTCATCCGCAGGTTCGGGGCATCGATCGGGCATCGCGTGCTCGGGATCGTTGCAAATGCGATGTGCGTCTGGAACGTCCCTGACGACCGCGTCGAGGAGGTCGGAGCCGTGATGGCTGGGTTTGGCGAGGTCTCGCACTGCTACGAGCGCGTTAGATGCCCGGAATGGGATTATAACCTGTACGCGATGATACATGCCCGTACAAGGGAAGAATGCGAACACACTGCTCACGATATCTCACGGGCTACCGGAATTTCTGATTATATGATTCTTTTCAGCGAGAGGGAGTTTAAGAAGACTGGCGTGAGGATATAATCGTACCTGTTCAAGGGTTGTGATTGCTATTTGCATGACCATGAGTTAAGCGATAGGGTGCGAAGATACGACTGACCAATATAAAAAGACGGGTTTCATGGAGAGTGGAACTATACGATCATCCGCGTGGCATATTGGCTTGATGCCTTATCAGATAAAATAAGGGATTGTTCTCCGTATTCATTCTCTCCGGTACAGATATGCCCCCAGTAGTGCCAACACGACAAACGTTCCAGCGAAACCAGAGGTAGCTGGTGCATTCTGTTCATGCACAATAGTGTTATTCACCATAGTTTCATTCATCACAATGTCATCAGTCCTTGTAACATTGAACGAATCACCGACAGCAATCTCTACTCCGCCACTTGTGGCTATCAGAGTCGGTTCCGGTAGTAGTTCGCCACCCGCAAACGAATATTCATATTCACCCATGGGTATTTCTATAACATTGCCGTCTGCATCAGCGATGGTTACGTTGATGTTACCACGACCAGATAGGCCATAAAGTTGTCCACTATACTCATAGCAGCCATCATATATTCCACCCTCTATTACTATATACATAGATTGATCGAATGGTAAAGGTTCCTCTACACCGAAGTCTGATAGGTCGATACAGACAGTAATCTCCTCTGGCGGGTTATCATCACAGACAGTGACAACCACATCAGGGCTTGGCACGCCATCTTCGACGTTACTCATCCATCCATATCTCACCACAAGCGGGCTGCCAGGTGGACCAAAAGGACTCCTGTGATCGGGTATGTCAAAAGAGTTCGCCAAATTTACTTCTGCAAGAGTTCCGACTTCATGCCCTGTAGGAATGACTATGCTATCGTTATACTGCATCTCAACACCATCAGAATTTTGATCAGTATCGGAAGCATGGATGCCGATCTTCCCCTTTCCCCTCATATCTGGAATCTTCCATTTGAAACTATGGTATCCGTCGCCAATATCAGTGTGATCAATGAGGGGAGGGGGGCAGGTGATTCCAATGTATCTGAGATCGACGCGCACATAGAAGAAATCCATACCATTGATATCTTCATCAAATCCATACCTGCTGCCCCCATCGTAAGCAATGACCTCTATGATCGTGAAGTCTTTGCCATCTATGCATTCAAGAGTGTAGCCATAGTTCACTATAGCTGGCTTGTCAGGATCAACAATCTTTGGTGCTTCTGCACTGCAAGTGTTCGCAAGAATGAGCAAGAGCAGTATTATCACAATTCTTTTCATTAGTCCCACCTCACGAATAAATAAATGGGGAATATCGCCCCTTATCACATCACTATCTCACCCGTGTACCATGTATTATCGATGAACATAGGCATGTTTCCACTCATAACATAGAAAGGTACGCCCATCACGAACTCCATGTGTGCGCCTGACCATTCTTCCATGTGAGCGTCGCTGAACTGTGCTTTGTATGCGCCATACATCGCCTGCTCTTCTTCGTTCAGTGCCCTTGCTTCGCTCACCACAGCAAGAATTGTGTATGCCTCTTCGTCAGACGGCTGCGGATCGATCTCCAGCAAATTAGTGAGTTCGACCTCGGGAAGTTGCACCTCTTCAAGCACGCTGCCATGACCGCCACACTGCTCGAAGATATACTGGGCTTCTTCTTCAGACTCGTCTCCAGACCTTATTCCAGACTGAAGTAATCTCCTAAGAGTCGTATCCACCGCGTTAGGATCGCCGGAATACGTGACCTCCGGAGGATCAACCATGTAATTGACTGAATACCCTGCCGATCCTTCTACATACTCGCCATCGACCGTTGTTCCGTTCGTCATATTCATCTCAAAACCAAACGTGATATTTCCTGACGCCTCGTCAGCCTCCGCCGTCTCAACAACCTCGATCCCCTCTACTGTGTCTGTCACGTTCGTCACGTTATCTGCTATTACTGCATTAGTCTCGACTCCCTCATCGACACATCCTGACATCGCTGCCGCAACCAGCAGCACTATCATCAATACATATATTTTTTTCATTGCACTCACCTCATATCAATCTCACACACGCCAGCCGAGTCTGCCATCTCTGGATAATTCGGGGTTGGACTGTATGTCTCGGTCACCAGACAAATGCACAAATACTGTCTGTCCGATCGTCTATACTGTGCGCTCTAATGCAACATATAACCACCGTATACTCATCAAAATACCCAACGATATGATCACCAGCCGCCAATCCGACACTCCGAAGTTTGGCACCGGCGCGACCAACACAGACTCCATGTCCGTTGGAACCTGTACACGTTCAACGAACTCCCGCAGTATGTGCTGGCGGCGGAAGCAGTGGCTCTATGAACTTCCATTCTTCGCCTGTTAGTTGCTGAAATCGCATGTTATCCCCTTGATTGGTGTTGTTTTGGTTATGGGGGTGGTGTGGGGTTTTGAAACGAGTTCAAGTACTGGTAATCACAGATACCTCCCCCGCGCCTCGATCTCGCGCACACGCGTAAGCACCTGATCAGCACCCGAGAACGTCCGCTTGTATCCTGCCGAAAACGCCTCTTCAAGCCCCGGATCACCGTGCGTGCTCACAAACGTCTGGAAGAGCACATGCACATCAACACCCTGCGCCTCCACATTCTTCTCGAAATATCCGAGTCCGAAGTCGATGAAATATATCCGGTCACCGCCATCACCATCGCCATTGTCGCTGTGCAGGATGAGATTCGAGGTCGTGAGATCGCCGTGAATGATCCCGCAACCGTGCAGCCGCCCGACAAGTTCGCCGATACGCTCGCTCATTCCAAGATCGAGCACATCCTTCATCCGCGCGCCCTCGATAAACTCCATCTCGATCGTGTGCTCAGCTGTATCAACATCATAGATGATCGGTGTCGGAACCCCGCACCTGCGCGCCTCTGATATGAGTTTCGCCTCGCTTCTGGTTCTCGCTGCCCTGATTCGCGTATCAAGTTCCGGGATGCGGTACTTCTTCGAGACTCTCCGCTTGATGATCCTGCCACCGGATCGCTCGATCACGGCTTCTGCGCCGGCTGCTATCTGCTGGTTCATGCGTACCAGTTCTTGCAGGCATCGATATTAACGGTCTTCGCTCACACCAGAGGCGGGGCATTCTTGCTGTGTGTTTACTATGTGCGCAGGTAGGAGTCACTGATTCAGCCACAAAGGTTATATTGGAGCTATGCGCCAAACCTGATGACGTTGGTTTTCCACTGCTGTGTTGAGAACCAACACACAAGCATCCCGTCATAAGATGTGGATTACAAACCAACGTCACCATTTTATTCATGAAAACATTAAACTCGATGTACGGGCAGGCAATCGGCGACATGCTCGGCGAGCCTGTTGAGGGGCTCACCCGCGAAGAAATCGCAATGCAGCACCACACCATCACCGGTTTCCTAAGTCCGCCATCGATCACCGACGACACGATCATGACGCATCTCGTTGTGCGGTCGATCTGCGAGACCGGGGGGGCGGATCGCCACCATATCGCACAGACCTTCCTTCGGAACCGTGCGCGCATACCGCGAATGGGACCGACCACGGCTCAAGCGCTATCAAGACTTGCAGAAGATCCCGATTTTACACCGACCAGAGGAACGACCGATGGCGCGGCAATGCGCGCTCCTGCGATCGCATGGCTATTTCCAGCGGATCGGGTCATCCCAAACGCCATCGAATCATCGCTTGCAACGCACGGCGCACCGGTTGCGATCGCTGGCGCGTGTGCGGTTGCGTGTGCTGTGTCAAAGGCGATCGCTGGCGCGGATATCGAGGCGGTCATACGCGCTGGCGTGCATGGCGCCCGCGAAGTATCAGGCGATCTCGCATCCCTTATTCTGGAGGCGGTCTCGCTTGTGTCGGGGGGATCGCTCGAAGACGCCATCGATATCACCGGATGCGGGATCGAGACTGAGGAAGCAGTGCCCGCGGTCTTTGCGATCATCTCGAAGCATCACGATTTCAGAAGTGCTGTGCTCGCGGCGGTAAATCTTGGCGGCGATGCCGACACCATCGCGGGCATGGCAGGCGCGATCACAGGCGCGATGTCGCATGAGTTGCCCCGCGACTGGATCGATGCTTGCAGGGGTCAACCAGAGGCGATGATCCTTGAGTCGCGGAGGTGCGTTTCACGCTTCACAGACTCCACCGGTCATCGATCGGGAACATCTCATTGATCAGGATCAGGATCTTTTTGTCGTGGATTCCGGCATATCATCGAGAGGGCACTGTCTGAAAACCAAGTGATTTATGTTGTGGTCGAATCGATCCCACACAAGCGGTAAAAACCACCGGATTTAACCACATAGGACACAGAGAGCACAGGCGTGCCGAGATAAATTCATACTCGCCAGCTGGTGAAAATCCAGCCTGGGGAAAGGTTAGCCACCACCTCAGAACTGAACCCCACACCCGGCCTGGTAACAGGCTGATGTGAAGCTGGGGGGATGGGATACCAGGCCACAACGAAGGGTGTTGGTTATAAGCCCCGAAATTCCGCAAATCCTGGAAGCCGACGTTTTCTGTGTGACGGAAGGCAGCATTCACACCACCGTTAGTCCAATCCTCCGGTCTTGGAATATAGCAGAGAGTTCTGGGACAT
>JGI24025J20009_10001339_pt1 | contig 18614 bp, 22 predicted proteins | sample Cruoilmetagenom3_FD_20009 | JGI IMG/M metagenome (IMG submission 20009) | reverse complement strand
TGTTAAGACCACCGCCAGCAAAGGGAGAAAAGCAAAAACAGCAAAGAGCTTCTTGGTTGTTTTATCCATACACCATTTCTAACAAACAAAAAATACTTTGTCAAGGACTTCTTTAGCCACAAAAAAGCCCGGTTTAAAAACTTATATTGCCAAACTAAGGAGCAGAAGCCACAATAGTGACCGTTGAGCCATACTGGCTATAAGAGTTGGTGATAGTGGGTAAAGTTAACTTTAAATAAAGGTTGCGGGTATTGCCTTGGGGCACATTAGTGTCCAGAGTATAAAGAGTGCCGGCAGTGATAAAAGTGGTCCAGTCAGTCCCATTTTTAGAAGACTCCCATTTAACTTGATTATCACCGTTACTGCTCCCTAAGGCCCAGGTGTTGGCCCCTTCGGTAAAAACAGTGCTTTTAACATCCAAGTCAGCTGGCCCACCATCAACTTGAACGGTTTCCGGGTCATTGACGCCGGAAGCAGTGGTGTCAATGGTCGAGTTTAAAGCCTGGGTTTCAAAGGCGACTGAACCATCGGTAGTTAAAGAAATGGCAACAGTTGAGTAGGTGACATCAGCGTAGAGGGCATGAACCGTATAAGTTCTGCCGCCAGAATCTGCCTTAATATAAATCTCTAAACTACCCAACTGGCTCTCGCTTAAACTCAAACTACTAAACAGGGCGTTATCCCAACCAGCGGTCGTCCCTAAAGTCACTGTTCCTTGTTGCTGAAGAGCGCTATCCCAATAAAGGTCAACTGACAGAGCACTGTCGTTTTTGGCGCAAGAACCATAAACCCAAACATCGATAATAGTGGTTTCTGTAGCCCCAACAATCGTTCCCATAGTGTATTGATCTATGTTGCCTACTGCGCCGTTGCTAACGTAATTGGCCGTATCAGGAGCGGTTGGTTGAGTGACTAAATCTCCGGCCGCAATTAGAGTGGTGTAATGACTGCCCGAGGGAGTTGGGGCCCAATTGGCCGTAGCGGTGTCGCCATCGGGTCGAATGACGTCAGTAGCGGCGCTGACTTCTCTTATTTTGGGCGGAATCGGCGGCTTTTTTAAAAGTTGGGGCCAACCGGATAAAATCCAGGCGGTAAGCAGAAAAAAGCAAAATAAGGCTTTCCATTTTTTCATTTTTAAAACTATTCTATCATACCCATAACCAAACAGTTCCTAAAGTGGGGAAAATCATCCCTTTTGTATTGGTTAGTAAAGGTAGTTATAATTGCTTTAAAGAAAGGAGGTGAAAAAATGAGTGGTTTTTATACCAAAATTGAAAAAGATACTCTAGATAATAATAATTTTCGAAAAGTGCTTTTTACGGGCAAGTTTGCCCAGCTGGTAGTAATGAATTTGAAGGTTGGGGAGGATATTGGGTTGGAAGTTCACCACAATGTTGATCAGTTTTTCCGGTTTGAAGGAGGAGAGGGGAAAGTGATTATTGACGGAGAAGAGTTTAGCGTTGGTGACGGAGACGCAGTTATTGTCCCGGCCGGAGCAGAGCATAATGTGATTAATGTTTCCAAAGTTGAAGAGTTAAAACTCTATACCATTTACTCTCCGCCCAATCATCCAAAAGGAACGGTTCATGTTACCCGAGCGGAGGCAATGGCGGCGGAAGAAGAACGCCATCACTAGTTAAAATCAACCCCCGAGGTTGCCTAGCTAGGCAACCTCGGGGGAGCTTATTCTCAAAAATCTTCCTTTAAATACGAGTCGCCTTTTTTGAAGTTCATCCTAGAAACAACCATTTTAAATTCTTTTTCAGATTCGTTTCTAAAACCATGTTTCTCGTTTTTGCTAATGTAAATCACATCCCCCGGATGAACGTCAAATTCTTTGCCATCTACAGTCATAATGGCAGAATTGCCGGTGATATATCTAGGGGAATACCTCTTGCAGAGCAAAGAATTGTGGCAGGGCAGTTAGCTAAAATGGGCTATCCACCAGTTGTGGATTATGTTGAGATGGCTAGAAATGTTTTATTGGCAAGGTCTGTAGATGATTTAGGGGTGTTCGCAGATATTTTGTCGTGGACGGACCCTTACTTTTCTTCAAAAACCTGGGCTTGGAAAGTGTAGATGTTTGTTTTGGGGTCTTGGTAGCAATTGGGGGAGAGGCCCGCTTTTTGAGCGCAAAGTTGGGAAAGAAATTCTGTCAAGCTCCAACCAGTTTCTACTGCTACTTGGGGCAAGAAAGTGCCGGACCTGCCTCCTTTTTCAATCACCACTCCGTCAACCCCTAGGTTTATTTTTTGCCAATCGCTAATTTTCTTTTTGGGTGTCATCACCGAAATTTCAATTTTAATTTCTGGTAATTCTTTTAAGGTAACCGGAGGAAAGCGGTGGTCTTTGGCGGCGGCAGCAATTGCCATTTGTTGGATTACTTGAAAAAGAGGTTTATCCGGTTCAAACCTGCCAATACAGCCCCTTAGTTCTTCGTTTTTTTTCAAAGTAACAAAAGCGCCAAATTTGTCCTTGAGTTTTAAGCTTTTAGGTGTTAACGAGGGAGTATTCTCTGTTTTTAAATATTCTTCTAAAGTTTGACGGGCAACTTGCAAGGCCTCGGTTTGGGCAGTTTGATCAAGAGGGCCATTGGCCACTTTCTTGATTGGTTTACCCCAGCCGCCAATGGCGGCGTACCCCACCACTCGGTTTTTGTCACTCCGAGGAAGATCGCCGGAGTTTTGGTAAGCAATTTGTTGATAATGGTCAACGCCTAAAAGTTCACTAACTTTCAAGGCAATGCGGATCGCTTGATAACCGCAAGCCGGGGTTTCAAGGTTGGGGTAATTGCTATTTTCAACCTCTTTAAATTTTTCTTCAAAAGTTTTAATGTTGCCAGATAAAATACTGTTAATGATTTGTTGGTCGGCTTTTTTGGCTTGTTCATAGGGAGGGTAGTGAGACAGGTCAGTACTAATTACTAGCAAAGTCTGGTTGTTGAAACTATTGGCTATCTTCCGGGCTAGTGAGTCAATTAATTGGTCAGAAGGATTGCTTACTAAAATGGGGACAATTTGGAAGTTATTCAAAACTTTTTGTAAAAAAATTAGCTCCATTTCCAGGGTGTGATCGGGATTATGTTTTTGCTCATCGGTCAAAATATTTTGAGAATCGTTAATAATTTTACTAGTTGAAATATTGTCAATTTCAACTTCGCCCAAAGGGGTTTGCCAGCTGCCGCTTGGATAAACAGCTGCGTGATTAAAGTGGTAATGATGACTGGGGCCAAGAAGAATAATCTTGGTATAGTTTTTGCCCTGAATTTGTTTAAAGCCGGCGGCGGCGACAGGACCCGAATAAATTAAGCCGGCATGAGGAACAAATAAAATTTTTAATTCTCCGGGTGTTTTTAAAACTTCGGCTTGGTCTAAATATTCCCGGATTTGATCGCTGAGAATTTCTTTGTTGCCGGGGTAAAAACTGCCGGCTACTGCAGCTGGCCTAACTGGTTTGTTTGTCTTTTTAACTGCCATTTCTTTAGTTTTTTTATCCTTAGTTAATGATAGCAGAAAAACAATAACTAAGCTTAAGAAAATAATCAAAACAGCCACCCACCCACCCCTTTTCATAATATATACATTATACAAGCTTTCAGAAGAGTTAGGAATGCTTAAGCTTATTTAGTAATGGTTTTTAAGTTTTGTGCTAAAATATGGTTATGGAAGAAAGCAAACAGGGTAGGAAAAAGGTGCTGGCGATTGTTTTAATTGTGGCCATTTTTTTAGTAGCGGGGGCCTTGGTCAGTTGGCGCTGCACCAAGCAAAAATTGGGCGGGATCTTGCCTTTCGCCGAAGAGCCCTCGCCTACTCCGAGTTTGGTGCCAAGCCCAACCCCGACGGCTATTTTGGAACGCAAAAACTTAAGCATTCAAATCTTAAACGGGACGGGAGTAGTGGGGGCGGCAGGAGAAGGCAGAGATTTATTAGAAGCTTTGGGTTACAAGGAAGTAGAAACAGGAAATGCTGATGATTATGATGTGGAAATGACTAAAATTAGCCTTAAAAAAGGAAAAGAAAACTATTTTGTTTTACTTAAAGAAGATTTAGAAAAAAATTACGAAGTCAGTGGTCGGGCTTCAGTTTTAGATGAAGATGAAGAGTTTGGCGCGGTAGTGATTTTGGGCCCCTCTTTATAAAAATAATGTTTTTTTTCTGCTTGGGTTTAACTTCGATTTTGGGCCAGATTGTTTTATTACGAGAAATTGTCAACCTTTCCTATGGCAATGAGGTTTTTTATATTTTAGCCTTGGGCCTGTGGTTATTACTGGTCGCTTTGGGAAGTTTTGGGGCCAGGAAAATCAAAAAGTTTTCAACCCAAAAACTGTGGTTGTTTTTAATTGCCTTGGGTTTACTTTTGCCACTGTTGGTGATTGTCCTTAGGTTTTGGGCGGCCAAAATGGTAATACCCGGACAACTGCTTTCTTTTGGCCAAACAAGTTTACTGCTGGTACTTTCTTTGGCTTTTTTTGCTCCAACTCTTGGCTGGTTGTTTATCACTGGTCAAAAGTCATTTAAAAATTTGAGTTTTAATTTAGCCTATTTTTGGGAAACTCTGGGTTTTTTTGTCGGTGGATTGTTTTTTAGTTTCTTTCTTGCCCTCACCCCTTTTCCCTTGCCAAGAAAAGTAAATCAAAATAGTTTGAGAAAAATCTATCCGGGGTTAAAAAAGGTGTTTAACTCCCCTTATCAACAAATTATTCGAACCGAAAAAAAAGAACAAACAAACTTCTATTTATCTGGTCAGTTAACCTTTTCCTTGCCGGCAAAAATCGACAGTCAGCTTCTGGCTGGTTTGATTTTGCCGTTTGCTGAGCAGTCAAACCAAGTTTTAGTAGTCGGGCAGCCTGAGCTGGCTTTTGTCTTAGCTCTTTATCCTCAAATTAAAACTCTTGAATGGGTAGAGATAGACCCTTTATTATTAGCCGCCCAAAAAGAGTTTTTGCCCTCTGTTGTTAGCCCAATTAAGGCGGATTTAAAAAAACATTTGGCCAGTAAAGTTGACTCGCTGAATTTAATTTTGCTTTCTCTATCCACCCCCAGCAGTTTAAGCCTGAATCGCTTTTACACTCAGGAATTTTGGCAACTGGCTCATAATTCTTTAGCCAAAAACGGTGTTTTAGCTTTGGTTTTTAGTTTGCCGACCAATTATCAGAGTCAAGAAGCAGTCAGGCTAGGCAGCAGTCTTTACCAGACTTTTACTTTAATTTTTGAAAATCACGAGCTCTTCTTTTTAGAAGATCAACTTTTGCTTTTGGGAGGCAAAGAAAAATTAGCGGTTAATAGAGAAAAGTTTAAGCTTTTACAAAAGATTTATCCTGTTTTTTCAAGTGATTTTTTTGATTATCAGCGGCAAAGGATAGATCGCCGACTGGTTTTAGATCGCTGGCAAAAAACTTCAACCCAAATTAACCGTGACCTTAGGCCAATTAGCTTTTTTTATCAAACCCTTTTTTGGCAAACTCTTTTTAATTTTTGGTTGCCAAAAATAATTTATAACTTAAGCTTTTGGCTGCCAATTGTTTTTTTAATCAGTATAGGAATTTTAATTAGATGTTTTAAGAAAAAAGAAAAAAGGCTAGTTTTGGCGGGGATTTCCAGTTTTATTTTAATGAGTCTTCAAGTCTTGCTGGTCTTTCTTTTTCAAACTAAGCTTGGCTCTTTGTATAGTCAACTAGCTTTTATTTTCGGTTTAGTTCTTTTGGGGATGAGTTTTGGGGTAGGGCTGGTGGAAAAAAAGGGTTGGGATTTGCGAAAGGTAACTTATCCCTTGGTTGGTTATGTTTTGGTGATGGTAGGTTTGGTGTTAGTTAAAGCTCTTTGGTTTTGGTGGGGGCTGGCTTGGTTTTTGGGCTTTAACGGTGGTTTAGTTTTTGGGATGACAGTAAGCGATTTGGCTAAAAACAAAAAGAAGGTTAGCCTTGTTTATCCGGCTGATCTAATCGGAGCTTTTTTAGGAGCGGTTTTAACTAGCTTGTTCTTTTTCCCGGTTTTGGGGTTGCTTAGGCTCTATTTTTTACTGGTGTTGCTAGTTCTTTTTGCCGGCTGGTGCGTTCGTTCACCTTAGAGGTGATCACCTATTTACACCTTTGGTAAATTTGCTTAAAACGCCCGTACTCGTTTAATAATATTGAATTTTATCTAACCCCTCTTTAACGCCAAGCTTTAGTAATTTGGCAAAGATGTTCGGGTTCAAAGCATAAACAATAGCAAAAGAACTAACGAAGATAATCACTGCCAGCCACTTGGTATATTTGCCGCGGGTACGAGCGAAAAGAACTGCCGACAAGACAGCCATTACTGTTGGAGCAACGACTTTAATATCGCCCAAGGGAATAGCATGGCCGGCAATATATCGTTGTTCAGCCCCTAAAAAACTGGCTAAATCAAAACTGACGCTACCTATGATAAATAAGATTTCCAAGATAAAAACTATGAGCAATCCCCAAGAAGCAGCCTTGGTTGATACTCCTTCGGTGCGATAAACTTCATAAAGCACAGTAGGGAGGAGAAAAATCATTGTTATCAGTGGGTTTAGGGTATTAAGGCCCCAAAAGATGCCAATAATTGCCAGAAGAGTAAGGCCTAAGCAAATACGCGTGGCGTATTGGTAGGGTTTAGCCATTAATGTCATAATATCACTAAAAAGTAATTGGGGCAAGGCTTTTGATAATATTAAAGGACAGGTGGCAGAAAGTGATAGGGAATAAATTGAACTTTAGTTTCAACAGAGCGGGATTTATATTTTTTAATTTGTCCTTTTTTGCCCAGGGAATAGATAAAGGCCTTTTCTGGTTGATATTTTTCGATAAAGCTAATTAAGCTCTTGCCAAGGGCTCCTTTTGGTACGGACTTAACCTCTATGGGGATAGATTTTCCTGTTTCCGTAGAGGAAATAATAAAATCAACTTCCGCCCCTGATTTTGTGCGCCAAAATTGAGGTGGTTTTAAAAGATGAAGTTCTTTTAATCTTAAAAAACAGGCATTTTCAAAAATGTTCCCCTTAACTGACTTTTGAGTCGAGGGTAGAATTCCCTGGGCTAGATAAAGAAAGCCTAGGTCTGAAAAATAAACCTTGGGTGATTTTATAAGTTCTTTCCGCGCATTTCTAAAAAACGGCTTAACTAAGTTAATAACAAATGTTTTTTCCAGAAAATAAAGATATTTTTTGACTGTTTTTTCAGCAAGACCCAGGGTTGAAGAAAGCTCTGCGCGGTTGATTAAATTGCCAACTTGATGAGCAAGAATTTTAACCAAATTCTCAAAAGCTTGTTCTTTTTCAACTTTTAACAAAAGCCCAATGTCTTTTTCTAAATAACTTAAGTAAATTTCCCGCAGGATTTCAGTTTTTTCCTCTTCTGTTTCAGCCAAGACCACTCTAGGATAGCCGCCAAAATTTAAATATTCACTTATCAATCTTTGGCGCAGATAAGGCTGAAGCACTAAATTCTTGGTTGTTTCGGTACATAATTTGTCAAAATAATCAAAACGAATTTTAAGTTTATAAGCGGCAAATTCAGTAAAGGATAAGGGGAAGCAGTAAAATATTTTTTTTCTGCCAGTCAGTGGTTCGATAATATTGGCTTTTAATTCAAGAGAACCAGAACCGGAAACAATGAACTTGTAGTTAGTTTTAAGATCATAAAGGCCCTTTAAAAACATTCCCGCGTTTTTTAGACGCGAAATTTCGTCAATAAAAACAAAGGCCCTTTTTTTACCGATTTTTTTTTCGATTAAATCAAGCAGGGTATGTTGAGTTTTAAAAAATTGCCTATCTTCAATAACATCAAGATTTAAAAAAATAGAAGTTTGATTTAAGCCTTTAAGCTTCTCCTGAAGCCTCTTCATTATCGTGGTTTTGCCTGTTTGCCTTGGTCCAAGAATAAGGGAGATTTCTGGGCTTTTTAAGTGGTTTTTAAGTTGGAGATAAACTTCTCTTTGAATAAATTTCATAGTAGGTCTATTTTAGCAGGGTTATTCTGGTTGTCAAGTACCACTTTAGTTAAAGAGCAGGCAGGACAGCCTGGGGTTTGGCTGGTTAGTGCGCTCGTTCACCTTAGAGGTGATCATATATTGACACCCCCGGTAAATTGACCAAAAAACCTAATCTAGTTCGAAAATTACCCTCCCTCTGGCGAGCAAATTTTGGTAGAATTGATTTGATGAAGAAAAAATTGCTTGTTAACTTTGTTTATTGGCAAAATGTTGGCCATGTAATTGAAGCCTTGAGATATACATTGGGATATTATAGAGCCAATCCGGATTGGGAAATATCTTTAGTTCTTAACAAAAATGCCCCTTCTGCACTGGCCCAAATTTGCCCATGGATTAAAGAGATTTATTTAGTTGACATTCCCGATGAAGACGCAGAAATTAACCTTTCAACTTATAATCAAATTCCGAAAAATTGGGATTATGTTGCTTCGACAGATAGAAGTGTCAAAAAAGAGTATTGTCCTGGGGCATTTTGGGAATATTACCGCCAAATGGATAAATATTTGAAAGTTCGTTTTGTTTCGGCCATATGTGGTGATAAAAAGATTCCATACGCTCCGCGCCAAAAACTTTTGTTAGATTTGCCAAAAGGCAATTTAGATTATGCCAAAAAAAATTTGCTTAAAACTAAGGTGAAAATTGGAATTATGTTTGGCGGGCACAAGAACTCTAAATATTTTCCTTCTTTTAAGTCTTGGCGAATGATAATTGACTCTCTATATAAACAGTATGATGATTTATCGGTTTATTTTTCTGGGAAGCTATGTCCGTTCACCTTAGAGGTGATCATACATTGACACCTTTGGCGGATGATATAGCTAGTCCGAAAATTTTCACTTTTCCCATACCCCAGGAATTTGAATGGGACAGCTTGGGGCTTGGCCGGTTTGGTCAATAAGATTTTTTTCAATAAAATAGCCGCGACGCTGGATAAGGGGCTGCTGATTTTGGGGGCAATAAGTAGTGCTTCCTTCTAAATCATCAATGTTACCGGTATAAACGTAATTAAGGCCGATCTCTAGGCAAATCTTTCTGGCTTCTTTTAGGGTTTTTTCCGGAGTGGGTGGAAGATTAAGCAGTTTATATTTAGGCCAAAAGCGGGACAAGTGAAGAGGGACATCAGGGCCAAGATTATTTTCAATCCAGGTGCAGAGTTGGGCAACCTCTTTTAAATCGTCAGTAAACTCGGGAACAACAAGGTGTACCAACTCCAACCATTTGCCTGATTGATGAACGGTTTTAATGGTTTGTAGCACTGGTTCTAAATTGCCCTTGATTAGGGTCTGGTAAGTTTGAGGGTTAATGGATTTAAAATCAATTTTAACCGCGTCAAGATAGGGCAGAAGTTCTTTTAAGGGTTTTTGGTTAATATATCCGGCGGTGATAATGACAGTTTTTAAATTATTTTGCTTGGCAAGTTTGGCAATATCAAACATGTATTCGTACCAGACGGTCGGTTCGTTGTAGGTAAAAGCAATTGCTTCGGCTTTAGCTTTTAAAGCTTCGTCTATCACTTGCTGGGGAGTCATATCGAATGAGGCAAGATCTTCTGGTTGGCGCTGAGCAATGTCCCAGTTTTGGCAATACTGGCAATCAAGATTACACCCGGCAGTAGCTAAAGAGTAAATTTTAGTTCCGGGTAAAAAATGGTAAAGCGGTTTTTTCTCAATGGGATCAACATTAATTGATACAGGCTTACCGTAAACTAGGCTATAGAGTTTACCGTTGATATTTTCCCTTACTTTACAAATTCCCCTTTGGCCAGGGGCTAAAACACAGTAGTTAGGACAAAGCTGGCAGCGGACGTATCCGTTGTCCAAGGTTTCATAAAAACTAGCTTCTTTTAAGTCTTGAGGATTAGGAGTTTTTTGAAAATTAGCCTTTTGTTTGATAACGACTAAAATAGAAAGGACCACTCCGGTAACAATCACTAATAGCCCAAGATTTTTTTTCATCGTTCTATTTTAACACTCCGAGAGTAACTGGGTGTGAAAAATGATAAAATGGACAAATGAATAAATATCTCGCCTGGCTGGACTGTCCTTTTGGAAAAATTAATGATCCTTATCCGGGTTTATGCGATCTTTATCTTGACACTAATCAAAACCAAATTTGCGACCATAGTGAAGCCGGTGGCTCCTCTGTTTTTTGGTGGCTTTTTTTGCCGGCAGTTGTTTATTTTATTTACTGGTATCTGGTTAACAAAACTACTTTAAGGAGAAAGAGGGGTTTTTTGAGCCTGGCCGGTTTTAAGTATTTTTGGAATTTGGTTTTGCTTCTTCTTTTTATTCCTGCGGGACTTTTTGGCTTGCTTTGGGCCTTGGGAATCAAAAGCGAGTTTATTTTATCTTGGCACAATGATTTAGGGATTGTTTTTGTGGTAATTACTTTGCTTCATATTGTTGATCACCTAGCCTATTTTTTAAAAGGTGGGAAAGTTTTTAGAAAATAATTGAAAGACTTCGGGTTACAAAATAAAGGCCAGCAATTACTCCCGCAAAGTGAGCAACTTTTTGAATAAGGGGAAACTTAGTGAAAACGCCAAAAAGGGTAGCGGGGACAAGATAAACACTGGTGCCTATAAAAAAAGCGAGAAAATAAAGAAGAGAATTAAAAGCATTTTCGAGATTGAAAACATGAGTTAAAGAGGCCATTAGCGGGGGGCAGACATTAACTCCAGTCAAAAAGCCCAGTAAAAGCGGCCATTTGACTTTTTGAAAGATTTTCAAAGAGCAGAGTTTTTTATCTATTTTGCCTAAACCAAAAAGAATCAGCATAATCCCCATCCAAAGATTAACTAAAGAAACAATGGTGTGAATCAGCTGACTCTGTATCTTTTGGCCAAGATAGCTAAAAATAAGACCAAAAAGAAAATAACCGATTAGCCTGCCAGCTGAGAATTGTAAAACCAAATAAAGACTTTTTTTACCGCTCGTTTTTTGAGAGAAAAGGATAGGCAGGAAGATAGGCAGGCAAAGGCCAAGGCAGTAAACTCCGACTGACAAACCGGTTAAAAAACCAAAAGTTAAATTCTCCACTGGTATATTTTAACCTTTTGTTTTGTTATTATCTTGTTAATGCTTAAAGTCGTTAAAAAACGCCGCAGTATTCGCTCCTGTCTCTTTTCCCGATTGGCTATCCAGCCAAAAAATTGCCCGAGCATTCAAAAAATGAGTTTGACCAAAGTAAAATTCACACCGATCAGTGGTAGTTAGCGGAGTTTTTTGTGGAACAAGCGTGCTTGAAATTTTGCTATCTTATTTTTAGCATTTTTGCTATACTTGTTTTACTATGAAACCACGAAAGAAATATGTTTTGGATTACCGAGTTATACTTAAGCCTGATAAACGGACGGGTAGCAATAAACCCTGTTTTGCCGCTTATTGTCCTACTTTGGGTGTGGTTGATGATGGTGATACTGTTCAAGAAGCGTTAAAAAACATTCGTAAAACGATTGCTTTTCATTTAAAATGCTTACAAAAAGAGGGTGAGGAAATTCCAGTAGATAAGCCAAATGAAGAATTAGTGGCCAATACCCAAATAGAATTACTGTTACCGTCTTCCTTCCGCTTTTCTTCCTGAAAATGGTGAAACTGCCTGCCATTAAATCTAAACGAGTGTTAAAAACACTAATAAAATTTGGTTTTAAAATTAAGCGCCAGACGGGTAGTCATATTAGATTAATTCACCCGGATGGTAGAGCAACAACTGTAGCGATGCATAATCGTGATTTGCCAAAAGGCACTTTATGAGCTATTTTGAGACAGAGTGAAATTTCCCTTGATGAATTTTTAAAGTTAATCAGAAAATAGTAGGAAAGTATCCCAAGTTCTGAAAACCGATAATCTGGTACAATGTTTTCATGATTAAAGCAGGCAGTTTAGTTAAGGGTAGTTTTATTAATTGGCGGGGCGAGCCGGTTGTAGTGGTAGCCAAAGAGTTTTTCAATCCTGGTCGGGGCCATGCGGTAGCCCGCTTGAAATTAAAAAGCTTAAAAACAGGCAAGGTGGTTAAAAAGACCTTTATTACTGACGAGAAGTTAAAGAAAATTGAAGTTACTCACCAGCGTTTTCAGTTTTTATATCATGACGGCCTGGAATCGGTTTTTATGAACCCTCGGAGTTTCGAGCAAATTCAAATTAGTCGCAAACTTATCCGTGAAGATGAAAAGTATTTAAAAGGGGGAGTTGAATATGGTTTGCTTTTCTGGGAAAGTAAGGTGGTAGGGATTCGCCTTCCTAAAAAAATGGTTTTTAAGGTAATTAAAACTGAAAAAGGAGTTAGGGGCGATACGGTTAGCGCCGCCACCAAGCAAGCCGCCCTAGATAATGGATTAATAGTTAAACTGCCCCTATTTATTAAAAAAGGCGAAGAGGTTATTATTAATACGGATAATGGCCAATATGTCAGTCGAAAAAGATAATCACTCTAGTCAAAAATATGGTTTTTGGCACGCTCTTATTTTTCTTGGTTTTTTGGCTATCCCCGCTCTTCTTTGGCTTTATTTTGACCAGATTATAGCTTATCTTCAATCAAAAGTTTGGCGTTGGTTTATTTTTTCCCTGGGCGGAGGACAAAAAAACTGGATTGATTGGTCTCCCTCTCTATTTATGACCTGGCTGTTTGTTTTTTGGGCTTTTTTATGCGTCTGGTTGGCGGCCAAAAATCGGAAGCTTTTCTTTCTGTCAGTTTTTCTATTTTTTGCTTTTGGTTTACTGGGTGTTTTTCGCTATGTTGGTTTTGATAGAGAGGATATTGTTTTTAATCGTTTTTTAGATCAAGAAAGAATCAGTCTTGATCAGTTAGATAGTTTGGTGGTGGAGTTTAATAAAGACCCCAAAGCAAGTAAGGAAGAAGTTAAATGCCAGGTTCTTTTCTATCTTCATCTTAGAAACCAAAAACCTTTTCCTCTCCAAAATTATGTGGCTGACAAGGTTAGCTTTTTTGTGGCCATTAAGGAAAAAAAACCACTGCTTCCTGTAATTTGCAAAATCAACTATTGGTATTGTGAGGGAGTTGATCACCCGGTTAGGAATCTTTGCGAGGAAATTGTCTACCCTGACTAAAACAGACTTTCCTGGGTGGGTTTGGGGGGCGGTGGGGGCTGGTTCTTTTCTTGTTCTAGCTGGTTAATTATTTCCGGGATTTTCAAAAAATCATTTTTTAGATCTTGCATAAACTCCCCTCTTCTTAGGGCGGCGGCTGGATGAAACACAGGCATCAAAGTTAAATTTAATCCTTCCCAGTTGATTTTTTTTATTTGGCCGTGGATTTTGGAAATATAAGCGTTGGGAATAAAATAGTTCATCGCAAATCGGCCCAAGGTAATAATTATTTTAGGTTCAATAACAAGTAATTGTTGTTTAAGATAAGGAGTGCAGGCTTTAATTTCGTCAGGGAGCGGGTTGCGATTATTGGGGGGGCGGTGTTTTAAAATATTGCCAATAAAAACATCTTCTCGGGCAAGATTAATTTCCGCCAAAAGCTTGTCAAGTAAATTGCCGGCGCTGCCGCAAAAAGGAATTCCTTTTTGGTCCTCCCAATAGCCGGGCGCTTCGCCAATAAAAACAATTTGAGCATTTGGATTAGGTCCGCCAGGGACAGAGTTGATAGCGGTTTTATAAAGGGGGCATTGTTGGCAATTAGCTATTTGCTGGGCAATTGCTTTTAATTTTTCCGCCTTGTTCATGGTATTATTGTACTACAAATCTTCCCCGAGGAGTCAAAGCCCACCTCGGGGGGAGAGACTTATTGAAAGGAGGTGAGATGAAAAAGTGAAAAGTGAAAAACTAAAAATTGAAAGTAAGTTAATTATTTTAGCCGCTTTAGTTTCAGCCCTCTGCGTGTTTGTTTTTGTTCCAACTAAAGTGCTTGCTCAAGAAAAAGTGGGCTGGCTTGAGCAAATTGATTATGCTCCTCGTCTTTTACCTACTAGCCCGTTTTATTTTTTAAAAGGAGTCAAAGAAAGTTTGGAATTAATATTAGCCAATACTCCGGGGAAAAAAGTAGCCAAAAGAATTGAGATTGCCAACAGGAGGCTGGTAGAGTTAAAAGCTGTAGTTAAGAAGAAGCCAGAGCTAGCGGAAAAATTGGCCGGGCGTTATGAACAACAGCTTGAGTTATTAGGCCAGGAAGTAAAGCAAGTTGCTGGAAATAAAAGGGAAGAGTTGGCAGAGCATGTAAGCGAGGTAACTTTAAAACACCAGAGCATTTTGCTTGGTGTTTACAAAGAGGTTCCTGAGCAGGGTAGAAAAGGAATAGAGAATGCCATAGAGAAAAGTATTCATGGCCATCAGCAAGCTATTGAGTCGGTTTCCAAAGAAAAACAGGTGGAGATAAAAGAGATGATTTTGGAAAGGAAGATGGAGGTGATTCAAAAACTGGAAAGAGTAGAGGAGCAGGTTGGACAAGAAGTCAAGGAGGGCAGTGGAGAAGGGATTGAGGTTTTGCAAAAAGTTCGTGAGCAATTAAGAGAAAACGCGCCTCTGGAAACCCAAGTCGAGGAAACTAATGCTCAGTTAAGGCAAATTCGCGAGCGGTAAGTAGGTTCAAAGGAACTCCTGCGAGGTGAGTTTTGGCTCCTCGGGGGTGTTCCTGTTGGTTTGTTGTTTCCCTGCCCGTCTACGGAGGAAAGCTAGAACTAGTTTACTTTCTCTTTGAGAGAGTAAACATTAGAGATGCGCCTAGAGCAATTGAGATAACCCCTAATACCAAGTAGGTGGTTTCTCCTCTTAAACCGAAAGCAAGAGCTGTGGCCCCACCCGCTATAGCGGCAATCCCTCCAACAAAACGAATAATTTTATAATTTGGCATTAATTTTATTGTAGCATAAACTAAAAAAACTTATTAGGCTGGGCTTTTCTTTCGCTGGACCCCGTATTGGAACAACTCTTAAATTAACCTTGTGGTTAAAATTTGCTAGAATACATCATTGCTAATGGATAAAAGATATCAGCACCAATTGTTTGAGAAAAAAATTTATCAAGCCTGGGAGAAAAAGGGGCTTTTTACGCCGAAAGTAGATAAAAAGAAAAAGCCCTTTACTATTCTTTTGCCCCTCCCTAACGCTAGCGATCCGATGCATATGGGCCATGTGATGTTTGTTATTGAAGACATTATGATTCGTTATCATAAAATGTTGGGCAAAATTACTCTTTGGCTTCCTGGCGGCGATCACGCTGGCATTGAAACTCAGTTTGTTTTTGAAAAGAAATTAGCCAAAAAAGGCAAAAGTCGTTTTGACTACGACCGAAAAACTCTTTACCAAATGATTTGGAAATTTGTTGAGAAAAATCGAAAACTAAACATGTATCAAATGAAAGAGCTTGGTTTTGCTTTGGATTGGACGCGGTATCATTATAGTCTGGAACCGAAAATAGTAGAGCAAGTGCTGGCTACTTTCAAAAAACTTCATGAAAACAATTTGCTTTACCGGGGAGAAAGAATTGTTAATTACTGCACCCATTGCGGCACTGCTTTTTCTGATTTAGAAGTTAACCATGTTGAAAGGGATGATTTTCTTTACTATCTTGATTACGAATCAGTCAAAATTGCGACCACTAGGCCGGAAACAATTTTTGCTGATGTGGCGGTGGCGGTTAATCCAAAAGACAAAAGATACAAAGAATTAGTGGGGAAAGAGGCCACTATTCCTTTAATAGGAAAAAAGGTAAAAATTATTGCCGATGAGTTAGTTGAAAAAGAGGTTGGCACGGGAGCTTTAAAAATTACCCCCGCTCATGACGCAGTTGATTTTGAGATTGGTCAAAAGCATAACCTGCCTCTAGTTTCCTGTGTTGAATTTTCAGGGAAAATGATCAACACCATTACTGAAATTGATGGTTTATTAGTTAAGCAAGCGAGAAAAAAAACTCTTGAATTGCTCAAAAAATCAGGAAAGTTAGTTAAAACAGAGCCTTTGCGTCATACTGTCGGTATCTGTTATCGTTGCAAAAACATTATTGAACCTCTTCCCACTTCCCAGTGGTATGTCAAAACCAAGCAATTGGCTGAACCAGTAATCAAATCTATTAAGAGCGGGGACACAAAAGTTTTTCCGCCAAGGTTTAAAAAGACTTATCTTGACTGGATGGAAAATATTCGGGATTGGAATATTTCCCGGCAAATTGTTTGGGGGCCGACGCTTCCAGTCTGGTATTGCCTGGAGTGCAATCCCGAAATTAGGCTTACTTTTATTTCCAAAAAAGGAAAAAAGGTAAAAGGGGAGTACTCAAAAATTTTTACCAAATATTCTTTTGAGGAAATAGCCGGGGGTTTACAGGAATTGAGCGCGCCGGTGGAAGCAAAGTATTTTTTGGAAGATAAAGGTGAGTGCCCTCGTTGTGGAGGGAACAAGTATTTGCAGGAAACCGATACTTTTGACACCTGGTTTTTATCAGGCCAGTGGCCGCTAACTACTTTGGGTTTTGATGTTAAAAACCCGCTGAAAAGCGCAAAAGATTTTTTCTATTTTTACCCGACTAGTGTTTTAGATACGCTTTGGGATATTTTGTTTTTCTGGGTGGGTCGGATGATGATTTTGGGTTTTTATTTGGCTAACAAAACTCCGTTTAAACTTGTTCATCTTCACGCCAAGGTAGTTGACGAGAAGGGGAAAAAAATGAGTAAGAGCAAGGGTAATGTGGTTAATCCCAGTGAAATGGTTACCAAATATGGCGCTGACGCTTTACGAATGGCTTTGGTTTACGGCATTGCTCCTGCCAGCAACATTGCCTTGGGTGAGAAGAAAATTGAGGCGATGCGCAACTTTACCAACAAGTTATGGAACGCATCAAGATTCATTATGATGAATCTTGAAAGTTCCCCGGCACCAGTCGGTGCGGGGCAGGCAAAATTCAAAGCTCAAAGCTCAAAGTTATCGTTAAAAGTTAAAAGTTTAAAAAACAAAGACGATCAGGCGATTTTAAAAGCTTTAGACAAATTGGTTGACCAGATAAATAGCGATTTAAATAAGTACCGCTTCGGCCAGGCTTTGGAAAAAATTTATCAGTTTTTTTGGCATCAGTTTTGCGATGTTTATTTAGAAAAGGTAAAGAATAGAAAAGCTCAGGCTTTGCCGGTTTTACTTGAAGTTCTTGTTACTTGTCTTAAACTCCTTCACCCTTTTGCCCCGTTTGTCACCGAAGCAATTTATCAAGCCTTTAAAAATAAATTAAAAGATTATTATTTGTTTGAATCTGATTATTTAATGATTAGCTCATGGCCAGCAAAAACTTCTGGTTAATTGGTTCAGCGGTTTCGCTCTTTTTTCTTTTGCTAATCTTAGCTCTTTTTAAGGGCAGCGAGTGCCAGTTAATTAGCTGGCGATTGTTAAAAGAAAAAAATAATCCTATTTTAGAATTGAAAATAGTGAGTTGTTTACTGGATAATCAGGAATTCTCTTTGGCCGGGGAAAAGTTAAAAGAAATTAAAGGAAAAGCGGGGGTCAAAGATTCGCCCTTTTTAGCAGAGCAGGTAAAAATGTATGAGCAGAGATTGCGCTCTACTGATCCTGTTTTGCGAGCTAAAGAAATTACTTTTTGGAAAAAGAAAGCAGTAACCAACCCCTCATATCCCGATGCCTGGTTGAGCTTGGGCTTACTTTGGTATCAACAAGGGGACGAATTTAGGGCTAGGTTGGCAATGACCAAGGCTTGCCAGCTGGATCCAATTAGAGAAGATATTAAAAAACTAGCTGATCAACTTGGGCTAAAGAATTAATTCCCGCTTTTTTGAGCTTTAAAACAGTAGAAGCGGGTAGCAACTCCTCGGGTTTAAAACCGATCTCTTTCAGGAATTCAAATGTTATTGGCGTTACAGAAATTTCCCTTGCTTTTAGACCAAGTTTTCTTAATTGATTATCGGTTACTTGATTTGCCTGGAAAGGAGTTAAAAAACAACTGGCGAAATCGCCGGCAATACAGAGTCTTTTGTAAGCTTTTGGTCCATAAATGGCCTTCAGTAGTTCGGTATCCCTGGGATCTGGTATTGTTTGTTGTTGGTGGTCGCTTGGCCAAAAACAATCATAGTCGTTTTCGGGATTGGCGTAAAGAGGAGCGTTAAAAGTAAAAACAGTAAAACTAACGCTGCTAGGCAGTTTTTCAGCAATTCTTTGAATGCCGGTTAAAGTAGCGTGAATCGAAAGAATGATTATTTTTTCAAGATGAGGGAAATCAATAAAAAGTTTTTCTAAAACTACTCGCAAATTACGCCCTCCGGCAATAGAATCGCCAATAATAGCTAGCCTAATTTTTCTAAATCTTTCTTTTCCTTCGGCTCGATAGTAGTTTAAATGAGAGCTAAGACCCTTATGTCCTTGGGAATTGGGCTTGTGGCTGGCAGAAACAATTATCGTATTGCCCGGTTCCTTTTGCGTAGCTAAATAAAAATTGTAACCCAAATCAAAAACTATTCCTTCTCCTAAAACCGGAACAATGATTATTTCTGATCCCGAGACTTTTTTAATAGCGGCCTGAAAAAAGGAGTGTTTCATTATTTGGTGAAGACCCCATCTTGTGTCAATTTTTCGCTCGTTTCCTAGATGGCGGCGGCCGGGAGTAAAAACTAACTGCTTATTTTTAAATTCATAACAAGCAATAATGGCTCGCGTATCGGGTGATT